>Ga0116189_1000005_pt1 | contig 274092 bp, 247 predicted proteins | sample AD_JPNTR3_MetaG_FD_89895 | JGI IMG/M metagenome (GOLD analysis project Ga0116189, IMG submission 89895) | Active sludge microbial communities of municipal wastewater-treating anaerobic digesters from Japan - AD_JPNTR3_MetaG | ecosystem: Engineered > Bioreactor > Anaerobic > Digestate | place... | reverse complement strand
TTGGGTAGAAGTCAATTATATGATTTTCCGAAAGTTTCAGAAAAACCGTAATACCGAAAGAAAAAGCACATAAAGCGAAAAAGTTCATATTATGTGCTGGACTTTACTCCGATTTTATGCTATTATAAAGAAAAAGAAAATTTGGAGGAAGCTATGAATATACAGATCTTTGGGAGCAAAAAATCCAACGACTCCAAAAAGGCAGAGCGATATTTCAAAGAACGTGGCATAAAGCTGCAATTCATCGACATGAAGGAAAAGGGTATGAGCAGGGGAGAGTTCGACAATGTTGCAAGAGCTCTCGGCGGCTTCAAAGAGCTTATCGATGAAAACGCAAAGGATAAGCAGACTCTTACCCTGATGAAATATCTTTCCGACTCTGACGCTGAAGAGAAGCTCTTTGAAAACCAACAGCTTATTAAACTGCCTATCGTGCGCAACGGAAAGCAGGCTACTCTTGGCTATCAGCCTGATATATGGAAAACATGGGAGTAAGCTCCGACACATACCACTACACGAAGTCAATAAAAAAATCGGCTTTTTTTCTCTGTAATTGTTGCAATTTCTGAAAAAGTATGTTATAATAGCTACATAGTGTGTGTTGATCATACCAATTTACAAGAAATATGTTTTTTCAAAAGCCGCCCCTCGGCTGGCTGTGAAAGGAGTAATCACTATGGGACTTATTCAGGCCGCTCTTGTTGGTGCAAGCTCGACTCTTGCCGATACATGGAAGGAATTCTTCTACTGCGACGCTCTTCCGCCCGATGTTCTCGCAGTTAAAGGACAGAAGCGCACAGGAAAGCATTCGTCCAACACTAAGGGCAGCGATAATATCATCACTAATGGAAGTAATATCGCAGTTGCCGATGGTCAATGCATGATCATTGTGGATCAGGGTCAGGTCGTTGAGATCTGCGCTGTTCCCGGCGAATACACATACGATATGTCCACAGAGCCCGGTCTGTTTTCAGGCAGCTTCGGAAAGAGCGTCAAGGAGACTCTCAAGACTATCTGGAAACGTATAGGCTACGGCGGAGATACCGGCCACGATCAGCGTATCTACTACTTCAACACCAAGGAGCTCATCGACAATAAGTTCGGTACACAAAATCCGGTTCCTTTTAGAGTTACATATCAGGATCTTGGCAAGAGCTTCACAGTCGGTGTTCGCTGCAACGGCGTTTACTCATACAAGATCTCAGATCCGCTGCTGTTTTATACAAATGTCTGCGGAAACGTAGCAAGCCGCTACACAAGAGCTGATATCGACAATCAGCTGAAGGCTGAGTTCCTTAACGCTCTTCAGCCTGCATTCGCAAAGATCTCAGCTTCAGGCGTTACATACGACCAGCTCCCCGGTTATACCTTCGAGCTCTGCGACGCTCTTAACGAAGCTCTTGCACAGCGCTGGAAGGAGCACAGAGGCCTTTCTGTAGCAACTGTTTCTATCAACTCCGTAACTATCTCAAAGGAGGACGAGGATAGGATCAAGAAAACTGAGGATACTGCTTGGAACAGAGACCCCGGCAACGCTGCTGCAACTATGGTCGAGGCTCAGGCTTCCGCTATGAATACTGCCGCTGGAAATGCCGGCGGAGCAATGACAGGTTTCTTCGGAATGGGAATGGCTCAGCAGGCTGGCGGACTCAATGCTGGAAATCTCTTCGCAATGAATCAGCAAAATCAGCAGAACGCTGCGGCTGCTAATTCTTGGACCTGCTCTTGCGGAACTGCCAACTCCGGTAAGTTCTGTGCAAACTGCGGCAAGCCCAAGCCGGCTCCTGCTGGTGAATGGCAGTGCTCCTGCGGAACTACCAACTCTGGCAAATTCTGTGCAAACTGCGGCAAACCCAAGCCGGCAGATAAAGCTGCTGAAGGCTGGACCTGCTCATGCGGAGCTATAAACAAGGGCAAGTTCTGTGCAGAATGCGGCAAGGCTAAGCCTGCAGGCGCTCCTCTGTACCGCTGTGACAAGTGCGGATGGGAGCCCGAGGATCCGTTCAACCCTCCCAAGTTCTGTGCTGAGTGCGGAGATCCATTCGACGATTCAGACATGGTAAAATAACAATTATCCGGGCGGACCTAAGCGTCCGCCCTTTTTTCTTGATGTGATACGAGGTGAGTTATATGGCAGAGATAAACAAATATAAATGCCCATGCTGCGGCGGAAAACTTGAATTTAACAGCACTGTACAGAAGATGAAGTGTCCGTTCTGCGAATCTGAATTCGAGATCCAGGCGGTTCAGGACTACAACAACAGTATTTCTCAATCCTCAGGAGACCAAATGAACTGGGAGACTCAAGCAGGAGGGGAGTGGCAAAGCAGCGAGCTCAACGGCATGAACGTGTATTCCTGCCAGTCCTGCGGAGGCCAGATCATTGCAGACGCCACTACAGGAGCTTCCAAATGTCCCTACTGCGATAATCCGGTAGTTATGTCAGGCACGTTCTCTGATGACAAGCGACCTGACTCCATAATCCCATTCAAGGTCGATAAAGAGGCCGCAAAAGCAGCCTTGATCGTTCATATGAGCGGTAAAAAGCTCCTCCCAAGCGTTTTTAAGGAGCAAAACCACATCGACGATATCAAAGGCGTTTATGTTCCGGTCTGGCTTTTTGACGCTGAGGCCGATGCCGATATGGTTTTCAAGTGCGATAAGACCCGTTCTTGGCAGGACGACCAGTTCGCTTATGTTGAACACAATATGTATTCAGCTTACCGTTCTGGAAAGCTCGCTTTCAAAAACGTTCCTGTTGACGGATCCGAGAAAATGGACGATACTCTAATGGAGTCCATTGAGCCTTTTGACTACTCTCAGGCAGTTGAGTTCAAGACCGCCTATCTTTCCGGCTATTTAGCCGACAGATACGATGTATCTGCCGAAGACAGCATCAACAGGGCTAACACTCGTATCAAGCGCAGTACAGAACAGACCTTTGCTTCTACCGTAAACGGCTATAATTCAGTGAATTGTGAGCACAGCAGCATTCGGCTTCGCAACGGCAAGGCCAAGTATTCCCTGTATCCAGTATGGCTGCTCAATACCAGTTGGAACGGCCAGAAATATACCTTTGCAATGAACGGGCAGACCGGAAAATTCGTAGGTGATCTGCCTGTGGACAAGTCAGCTGCCACAAAGCATAGCATGATCACCTTTATTATTGCATTTATTGTAACAATAGGAGTTCTCTTCCTATTTACTAACAAGATCACAGGCGGCTCTATAATTACAGGACTAGTTGTCGGAGCGATAATAACGATGATCGTTGTTGGCTCATTGAAGGCACAGCTGAAAAGTGTCCACAGCAAGCAAACTGCTGCCGATTACAAAATAAACGAAAGTCTCCATTTAAGCGACAACAGAGACGTCTTCCTCTATAAAAAGCTGGATAAGACACCCATCATCCGCAATAACAACGGAAACGGTGGAGCTCCTCCATCACAGAACAACAGACCGCAGGCCGGTCCCCCTGTAAGGCCTCAGTTCCGGAAATAAGCGGTTGACAAATTACACACTTTAGTGTATAATAAATTTATTAAGCATTTATACCTAATTACACTTTATTAAATTCACTCAGGAGGTACATAATATGTGTGGAATCGTAGGCTTTACGGGCAATCATTCAGCAGCTCCTATCCTGCTGGACGGTCTCTCGAAGCTGGAATACAGAGGCTATGACTCTGCCGGAATAGCAGTTCGCAACGGCAGCAATGAGCCTGAGATCATTAAGGCCAAGGGTATGCTTCAAGTACTCAAGGATATGACAAACGATGGTACAGCTGTTCAGGGCGATTGCGGCATAGGTCATACTCGCTGGGCAACTCATGGCGAGCCATCTACCCTCAATGCTCATCCTCACGCAAGTGATGACGAGAATGTTATCGCTGTCCATAACGGTATCATCGAGAACTACCAGGAGCTCCGTGAGAAACTCACAAAGAGCGGCTATGAGTTCAGATCCCAGACCGATACGGAGGTCGCAGTTAAGCTCATTGACTACTATTTTAAGAAATACGGTCTTGGCCCTGTTGACTCTATCGCCAGAGCAATGCTCCGTATTCGTGGATCATATGCACTTTGCGTAATGTTCAAGGATCATCCCGGCGAGATCTACGCAGCTCGTAAGGACAGCCCCATGATCATCGGCATCGCTGACGGCGAGACATATGTTGCTTCTGACGTTCCTGCTATCCTCAAGTACACAAGAAACGTTTATTACATCGGCAACATGGAGATCGCTCGTCTTGAAAAGGGAAATGTCACCTTCTACAACATCGACCGTGAGGAGATCGAAAAGCCCCTCACCGAGATCAAGTGGGATGCTGCTGCTGCTGAAAAGGGCGGATATGAGCACTTCATGCTCAAGGAGATCCACGAGCAGCCCAAGGTCATCCGTGACACTATCAACTCAGTTGTTAAGGACGGAAATATCGTTTTAGACGAGTTTGGCCTGACTGATGAAGAGGTCAAAGACATACAGCAGATATACATCATTGCCTGCGGCTCTGCTTACCACGTTGGTATGGCTATCCAATACGTTATCGAAGCGCTCACGACTATCCCAGTAAGAGTTGAGCTGGCATCTGAATTCAGATACAGAAAAATGCCTCTCAATAAGAAGAGCCTGGCTATCATCATCAGTCAGTCCGGAGAGACAGCTGACAGCCGTGCGGCTCTTACACTAGCCAAGGAAAACGGCATCAAGACCCTGGGTATCGTAAATGTTATTGGATCCAACATCGCAAGAGATGCCGACAATGTATTCTACACCCTTGCCGGTCCGGAGATCTCAGTTGCCACAACAAAGGCGTACAGCACTCAGCTCATCGCAGGTTATCTTCTCGCAATGCAGCTTGGCAAGGTAAGAGGCGAGATCACTGACGAGAGATTTACCGAGCTTCTGGACGAGATCCAGACTCTTCCTGACAAGGTAACAAAGATCCTCGAGGACAAGGAGAGACTCCAGTGGTTTGCTGCTAAATTCGCAAATATCCACGATGCCTTCTTCATCGGAAGAGGTATCGACTACGCAGTCAGCCTGGAAGGAAGCCTTAAAATGAAGGAGATCAGCTATATCCACTCCGAGGCCTACGCTGCCGGAGAGCTCAAGCACGGCCCTATCTCCCTCATCGAGAACGGCACGCTAGTCATCAGTGTTATCACTCAGCAGGATCTTTTTGAGAAGACTGTTTCCAATATGGTCGAGTGCAAGTCCCGTGGAGCTTACATCATGGGTCTGACCACATATGGCAACTACAGCGTGGAAGATAACGCCGACTTTACGGCTTACATTCCGAAGACCGACCCGCTTTTCGCAGCAAGTCTGGCTGTTGTTCCGCTTCAGCTTCTTGGCTATTATGTTTCTGTAGCTAAGGGTCTGGACGTTGACAAGCCGAGAAATCTCGCTAAGAGCGTTACAGTTGAATAAATCGAAAGGGACGCATTTTGCGTCCCTTTTTTATAAATAAAGCATAAAAGCTCAGTCATTGAGCACAAAACGTCATTTACACTTTCGTAATAATATGGTATAATCAACTCAAATATAATCGGACAGTGTGGATTTTTATAGTCAACTGTACGAAATATCATTATATTTAAGGAGTTGTATATCATGATCCGAAACAGAAAACTAGGTCTATCTGTAGTGTCAGTTTTTGCTGCGCTATGTATGCTTCTGGCTCAGCTGATTGCTTTCCCTCAGCAAACAGCAGACGCAGCCGGAACTGACCTGTATGTTGGCTATTCAGGCAAAGCCAACAACTACTCAACTGTTCAGGCAGCAGTTGACGCAGCAGCTAAACTCAACCCGACATCAGAGTCTAACAGAGTCACGATCCATATCGCTCCCGGCACTTACAGACAGCAGGTGCAGGTAAACACCCCCCTACATCACATTTGTCAACGATGAGCCCGGCAAAGGCGAGGCCAAGCTCACCTGGTACTACGGTATCGGCTACACATACTACAGCGCCAACAGCTCAGGTGTATATGACAGCTCCGCTGCTGCCGCTAAGTCCTCAAAAAATCCAGCCAATAAGCGCTGGGGAGCTACAGTTCTTCTTGGAACAAAGGCTCAGTATTTCAAAGCAAAGAACATCGTCTTTGAGAACTCGTTCAACCGCTACATGACCAGTGAGGAGATCGCAGACGGCGTTACTCTCCAGAACGATCCCAATGTTTCTGCTATCTCCACCCAAAGGACCTCCTCCACCGACGTACAGTCCAAGGCTGCTACAGAGCGTGCAGCTGCTATCTCTGTAGAGGGCGCATACAGCGAATTCTTGGGCTGTCAGTTCCTCTCAAGCCAGGATACTCTCTACACCGGCGCATCACCTCTATATTTCAAGAACTGCACTATCGAAGGCCAGACCGATTACATCTTCAGCGACAGCTCAGCAGTTTTCGACGCCTGCGACTTAGTATGGAAGGGCTACAGCTCCGGCTCTACAGGCGGATACATCACTGCAGCTCGTGACGACAATAATGACGATACCGGCTATCTCTTCTCAAACTGCAACGTGAAGAAGGGCTCACTGACAGTATCCTCAGGCTATCTGGGACGTCCCTGGAGAGACACCGCAAAGGTTATGTTCGTCAATACGACCCTCCAGAGTGCAGACTGCATCAAGGCAGAGGGCTGGTACTCCATGAGCGGCGTGCAGCCTGAGAATGTTGCAGGCTTCAAGGAGTATGGCACAAAGCTCTCAAACGGCAGCGAAGTCAGCCTTTCCTCAAGAAAGGGACATACTCTCTCTGCCTCTGATGCTCAGGGCATAAAGCTCACAAGCTACATGAAGAACTGGACTCCCACATATCTTTCCGAGTCAGCCTCTTCTTCATCTTCTTCTGCCCCATCAACTACAGCAGACGGTGCGATCACACGCTGCGGCGGCTGGTATGAAGAGGCTTTCGCTGAATGGGACAGCTCCAAGATCGGCAGCAGCGTAAAGGTAAGCTATGCTCAGTCAGGAAGTACATCTTTTACAGCAGTTGACTCTGAACTCATTCGCAGCGATCGTGTAGATATTCCCGGTCTCAAGGGAAATACGACCTATACGATCAAAGTAGAGGGCTCTTCTGGTACAGCTTCCTGCGAGGTAACTACCATGCAGTTCGACCGTTCCGGTTATGCTCACTATAACTACAACTCCGGCGTGGGTGCCTATAACAACGACGGTACTTTGAAATCCGGTGTTACAGTCATCTACGTTACTAACTCCAACAAAGACACAATATCATACGGCGGAAAGACTGGACTGTACAACATTTTCTACAGTGCAAAGCCCAGCAATGTCTGCTTCCGTTTCATTGGAACTATCGACGTTCCCTCCGGAGCAAAGGCAAACGATGGCAAGCAGAACGACGGCTCCAGTATGCTGTATCTCCAGTACGGCGAGAACGTTACTATCGAGGGAATCGGCTACAACGCAAACCTTAACAAATGGGGCTTCGAGATGAAGCGCTGCACAAGCTGCGAGGTCAGAAACCTGTGGCTTGGCCAGTATCCTGACGACGGTATCTCAATGACTGGTGATTCGTCTAATAAATCTACTCATATGTGGATCCACAACAACACGATCGAGAAGGGCTACAACGCCTATGCCGGAAACGGTACCGTCGACGCAGACAAGGCTGACGGCGACGGCTCAACAGATATCAAGTGGTCTGAGTACGTAACCGTTTCATACAACTACTACATCGACTGCCACAAGACCTCTCTGGTCGGCGGTGGTCCCACTCAGTTCCAGGACTACATCACTTACCACCACAACTGGTTTTCCAATACTGAGTCCAGAAATCCCCGTGCAAGAAACGCACACATTCACAGCTACAACAACTACTTCACCACCAATAAGCAGTACGGTCTGGGAGCTTCCTACAACTCTAAGATCTTCTCCGAGGCCAACTACTTCGAAGGCACCTACAAACCTCTGGCTGCCGAAGCAATGGGCTCTGATGCTTATTCCGGAACTATCAAATCATTTAACGACAAGTTCGACGGATGTACAATGGGCAGCGGCCTGGCCTATGCTATCGTTAATTCCAGAAACACCAGCGCTAATATTGCAAACCAGAAGTCAGGCGGAGATGCCTACGACAACTTCGATCTGAAAATGTACAGCTACACTCCCCAGACAGCAGATCAGGCAAAAGCCGAGTGTAAGGAGTATTCCGGCAGAATGGACCAGAATAAGAACTACAACGGCGGAACATCATCTTCCTCCGGCGAAACTGCCGCTGAATTTGCAGACGGCTCACTGTTCATGTTCAAGAACGTTAACAGCGGCTTGTTCATGGAAGTAGCTAACGGGAGCGCTGAGAACAACGCAAATATCCAGCAGTGGGAAGCTAACGGCGAAGGTACAAACGGCGCCGCTGAGTGGAACACCTGGAAGCTGATCTCAGATGGAAATGGTTATTACTACATCTACTCATCTCTTGCAGGCGGCAATAGCCTAGTTCTGGACGTTGCTGGCAGAAAGGCTGATGACGGCACAAATATCGACCTGTATCAGTCCAACAACGGCGATAATCAGCAGTTCAAGTTCGTTAAGAACAGCGATGGCTCCTACAAGATCCTCACTAAGATCTCCGGCGACAAGTCCGCAGTTGAGATCGAGAACGGCAGCATGGAATACGGCGCAAATGTTCAGCAGTGGACAGTAAACGGCTACAACTGTCAGGATTGGCAGCTCATCCCAGCAGCTCTTCCTGTAAACGGTATTATCGCTAAAAACCTTGTAGTTTTCGACAGCGAGAACGCCGCAGATTGGACCATAGCTGAAAATGCACAAATAGGCGACAAGGTATTCGGAGATCGTGATTTTACATATGCATCGATCCCGAGCACAATAGCAGGAGCAGAGCGTGTGATCACAGCCTGCGACTCCAAGAACAGCACAGAAGATCTGGCTTCGTTTACAGCCGGAACAAACGCAACAGTATACATTGCTCTTGACAGCCGTGTAACTGCACTAGCTCCATGGCTTTCCGGATACACTGCAACTGGCGAGCAGATCGTATTCAATGATGGCTCGGCAGATCGTACATTTGACCTTTACGCACTAGATGTAAACTCCGGTGAAAAGGTAACTCTTGGAACGAACGGCCAGGTCAGCGGCGTAATGAATTACACAGTATTCGTAAAGGAAAAGGAGACTGTTGTGACTACAACTGAAGCTCCAGCTACCACAGAAGCTACTACTACAACTGCAAAACCTGTTTGGGGCGATGCCAACTGCAACGGATCGGTTGATCTATCTGACGCAGTTGCAATACTTCAGTTCTCAGCTCTTCCCGCAAAGTATCCTCTTACTGAACAGGGACTGGCAAATGCGGATATCATCGATAACGGCACAAGCGGTGTAAGTGGTACAGACGCACTTGCGATCCAAATGATCGACGCAGGTCTTATTGTCGCAACTAAGCTGCCGATCACTCAGGATCAGATGATGGCACTCATTAGCTAAATAAAACGATAAGCACCGGCATTCCTGAAAAGGATCGCCGGTGCTTTGTACATCTATCACGTATAGTATTGCAATTTCAGTGGTGAAATGATATAATAGTATTACAAACGAAAAAGGGAGGGCTGCAATATGAAAAATAAGGATATGCTGCTGACTATAACTGCCGCAGTTTTGTTTTTCAGCAGTTCCCTGGGATCGTTTTTTATCAACCACCGTGACAAAAAGCACCATGATCCAATCGTTATAGAGAAGATCGAGGATACAGAAACTACATCAGAAGAAGCTACTGATGCAACTAAGTCAACTGAGCCTCTATATCTGGATCTAAACCTTGCCGGTCATGAAGAACTCCAGCTCCTCCCAGGGATTGGCGAAAGTCTTGCACAGAGGATCATTGACTATCGTACTAGTGAAGGGCGCTTCCGAAATATCGAGGAGCTCATGAACGTAAATGGGATAGGTCAGGGTATATTTGATGGGCTAAAGCAATACATCTTTGTTACAGATCCGGTTTACGAGCCGACAACTGCTACTCCGACCACCCTGCCGGAAACTGAGCCGCCTACAGAAAAGCCCACATCTCCGCCTGCCACACCTGAGCCTGTTGATGAAAATGAATACGCCGAATTCCAGGAGCCAGAGGATCCTGAGCCCGAACTAACTATCGACGACATCGCTCCTATCGACCTTAATACAGCTGAGCCGTGGCAGCTGGAGCTTTTGCCTCATGTTAATGAGGACATCGCACAGAAGATCATTAGCCTCCGAGAAAGTATCCACGGCTTCAGCAATACCTATGAGCTGATCCTCGTTGAGGAGCTAGAGCAAAGCCAGGTAGCTGAGATACTGAACTATGTAGTGGTTTATCCCGAAGAATAATGATCATCGTCTATACTATAATTAAAAAGCCCTGAGAAATGCTTTCTTGCATATCTCAGGGCCTTTTATATTCCGATCGCGATCGTGTTACTTAGTTTCCTTGCGTATGACAGTCCCTGCTGGGAAAACAAGCTCGGACTTGAACGAAAACTTCATCATTGCGTGATTTGCGGTATCAATGGGAGTCCCTTCTTCATCGAAAAGCTCAGTGAGAGTCATTTCCACAGGCTTCGAGGAAGGCGAGAGCAGTTCTACATTATCACCGGCAAAAAACCTATTGCGCTGAGTGCAGTAAACCGTTCCATTCTCACATTTATCAACAACAGCAACAACATCGTAATTGCGGATATAGCCGCTGTTTTCATAATACTGCGACTCCTCAGGTCTTCCAAAAAGGAAGCCTGTACAGTATTGTCTATGACTGACCTTATAAACCTCATCACGGATCCACTGTGGCAGCTTGAAATTGTACGGATCCTTATAATACTCGTCTACAGCCATTCTGTAGGCATTCGTGACAACGGTAACGTAATACGCAGACTTGGCTCTTCCTTCGATCTTGAGGCTGTAAACACCGGCTTCTGCCAGTTTATCGATATACTCTATCATGCACATATCCTTGGCATTAAGGATATATGTACCCTTCTCGTCCTCAAAAATAGGGAAGAACTGGCCGGGACGCTTTTCTTCCATAAGGTGATAGCCCCAGCGGCAGGGCTGAGCGCACTCTCCTCGATTTGCATCTCTGCCTACAAGGTATTGAGACAGCAGGCATCTTCCGGAAAAGGATACGCACATAGCCCCATGTACAAAGCACTCGATGTCAAGATCGGGGCTGGTCTTAGCTCTTATCTCAGCTATCTCATCAAGTGAAAGTTCTCTAGCCAAAACTACTCGTTTTGCACCAAGATCGTGAAGCTCACGAGCTGTAACGTAATTAACGATACCTGTCTGAGTTGATATGTGGATCTCCATATCAGGAGCATATCTCTTGATCAGCATGAGCAGGCCAATATCTGCAACGATAAGTGCATCTACCTTCGCCTCGACTGCCTCACGGACAAATCGCTCAAAGAACTTTATCTCATCATTTCGTGGAAGAGTGTTACAGGTAAGATAAACCTTTACACCCTTGCTATGAGCGAGCTCCACTGCCTTGCAGAGCTTCTCAAAGGTAAAATTCTGCGGCGAGGCTCTCATACCGAATTGCTCTCGCCCTAAATAAACCGCATCAGCACCGTAATTAAGCGCAGCGGTAAGGCGTTCCTCATCTCCGGCAGGAGAAAGGACCTCCAGTTTGTTCATACATTTGCCTCCTTACCAGCTCTCGCCGTTCTCAGCAGCTTCAGCGGCAGCGGCCTCATCAGCATACTGTTGGTCGATCATTGCCAAGTTAGCCTCATGCTCTTCATCTGTCTTAGCGAAATAAGTGATCTTAGTGTTGATATTAGCAGCGAAGAAGAAATCATCAGACTCGAACTTCTCAAGCACAGCATCGATAGCAGCAATACCAGGATTGCATATAGCTCCAGGCGGAAGCCCTCCGGTAAGATAGGTATCATAGGAGTTGGCAATAGTGAGATCAAGTACCTCCATATTAGGCTTGATGACATCATTAGCATAGTTAGAAGTCGGGTCAGACTGGAGGAGAGCAGGATCCCAGTTGTCAAGACGATTCCAGAAAACAGAAGCGACCTTGACCATAACGTCCTCAGTAGCAGCCTCCTTCTGAACGATCGAGGCCAAGGTGATGATCTGATCAAGTGAGTAGCCAAGCTCATCCATTCTCTTATAGCGATCCTCAGTCATCTTGCTGTCGAAGTTAAGATAGATCTTCTGGCAGACCTGTTCAGGATCCATTCCTTCGTACAAGAAGTAAGTATCGGGGAAGAGATAGCCTTCCATACGCATAAACTTCAGTGAGGAATTTAGAGGCAGCTTGTCCTCGAACTCAAAGCCGTATCCGCCTGAATTGAAGTAGAACAGGAAATCATCAGCTGAACAAATATTGTTTTCCTCCAGCTTCTGGGCAGCGTCAATAAGAGTAATGCCCTCAGGGAAGGTCACCTCAACCGTTTCGCCCTGTTCCTCTACCTGTTCACTGGTGAGCTCTTTGATAATGGTCTCATAGGCCATATTTGGACGAACAAAATGCTCTCCGGGAATATAAAGTCCATCAGCCTTTCTTAGTCTTGAGAAGAGCTTGAATGCTTTCGGAGACCTAATGATCCCCTCTGTTTCGAGCATATTTGCAATGTCATCAGTGGTGGCACCCTCAGGGATCACCATAAGCTGAGTCCTGTCGCTTTTTCCGATCCCCAGCATATCCTTTCCGTAGCCTATAATGACCATGGATAAAACGATAGAAAGGCCAAAAATAAATGTAGTGAGGATAAGCACGCCCGGCAGTCTGCTGCGCTGCTTTTTCTTATGGCGCTTTCTTTTGCGAACTTGCTGACCCTGTGCAGGACCTCTCATCTGAGGGCTATTATTCACAGGGCGCTGCTGTGGAGCTCCGTTCTCCATAGTTTGGCGAACGATCTGCTCCGGAGAAGCAGCAGGAGCCTGCTCAGGCTGTCTTTCTTGCTGAGCCGGCTGAGCCTCATGTCTAACAGGGGCCTGCTCCTGCACCGGCTCCGGCTCAACTGGAGCAGCTGCCTTTTTGCTGTCGTTTTCAAGCTCTTTGAGAATATCGTTTACAAGGTCCTTGTTGTCGTTATTCACTACAGAGCACCGTCCTTTCTTCTGTAACGATGATATCGACCCGCAGGTCGTGCTGCTCTTCCGGCAGCTTATCTGAAATGCACTCTTCGTAGGCAAGTGCGATCGTATGAACAATGTTTTGCGCCAAAAATCTGTCGTAAAAGCCTCCGCCGTAGCCAAGCCTGCCGCCGTTTTCGGTAAATGAGAGCCCGGGCACGATACAGACTGTATCACTGCTGATAACAGGGCAGGGGAGCTTCTCGTCCGGCTCACGGATACCGTAGCTGTTTGGGTTTTCAACTAGCTGAGAAAGAGCATCAACGGTATGAAAGGTCATGATACCATTTGCACCACACCGTGGATAACTCAACTGTTTGCCGGCTTCCAGTAAATGCTGCGCTAAAGCCCATGTGTCCGGCTCAGAGCCAAATGAAGCGAAAAGCAACACCGTATCCGCTCTTTTTACCAGATCATTCTCTATGACCCGTTCAGCGATACGCTGATCTCTATCAGTAGTTTTAGCGCTTTTTCGCAGCTCTGAAAAATATTTGCGGAGCTGTTTTTTGTCCTGCATATTAGTCGCAGAGGATGGCATTGCGCTGACGTCTGCTCTCCTCAGGAGAAACAGCCAGCTCCACCAGCTTTAAGCCGAAATCTACAGCAACTCCAGCTCCTCTAGCGGTAATGATATTGCCGTCAACAGCTACAGAGCCCTCCCCGATATCAGCGCCGGTAAGCTGCTCCTCAAAGCCAGTATAGCAAACAGCAGTCTTGCCGTTGAGCAGTCCCTTATGGCCCAGGATAGAGGGCGCAGCGCAGATAGCTCCGATAAACTTGTTATTTTCAGCGCAGTAGTCGATAGCTGCCTGAACATGATCGGACTTCTCCAGATTGAGAGTTCCTGGCATACCGCCGGGAAGAACTATCATCTCAAGTTCGTCTGTAAGAGGAGCCTCCTGTGCGATAGTATCAGCAACAACAGGGACACCGTGTGAGCCAACGATGATATTATCGCCCACGCCCACAGTTATCACCTGCTTGCCAGCTCGTCTGAGCAGATCGATAGGAGCGATAGCCTCGGTCTCTTCAAAGCCGTTTGCAAGAAAAACGTAGATCATATCTTTATCCTTTCATTTGAAAATGACAATGTATTTTTCAAGGAGGAAAACCGGATTGTATGAGAGTTTAGCCTTGCGAAGCCCCTCTATACCGAGATCCTCCTCACGGTTGACATATTTGTATTCACTCATACAGCTTTCTGCAAAAAGATTATTTATACCTGCATACGCTCCGTTATAGGAGGTATCAGCTTTTTCAATATGAACGCAGAAAGTATTGGAATTCAGGCCTTCACCTATAGTCACAGCAGCAGTTTCTCCGCCGATCCTAATGATGCCGCCCTTCAGGTCGAGCTTATCAAAATAGTTAAAATAAGTGTTTATGGCATATTGCTCGGCAACAGCCGAGTAATCGGCTTCCGTCTTGCCATTATATGCATCGGTACAAAACAGTATAGCATCATCGAAATCCTTCTCAGTCAGGGGAGAGTATGTGTAGTCCAATTCCTTGAAACGAGCAAGATGATTTCTTTTGCCGTGGAACTTTCTCCCGGCCAAGCTGATCAGATCTGAAGACAGATATATGTAATCTGAGCTGTCCCTGTCAAATTCAGCAGTAAACTGATCCGGGTACATTTCCTCCAGCATTTCCAGCGAAGGCTTAGTTACGCCGGCAAGCACAAGGGGCACTCCCATGCTTTCAGAAAAGCGCTTCATCTCAGCTATGGCATCTTTCAAGTCTCCCTTACCGGCCGGAAGCACAAATGAAGGGCCTTGACCGCCAAAAGCACAGAGTATGTAAAAGTCCTTATAAAAGCAGACCTTTGTGTCAGCAAGTCTGCACCAAGCCAGATTATTTGCGAACGTGTATTCAGCCCCCATAAAATCAGAACTGCGCAGCGCTGCATCAGCTTTTTCTCTGTCGTTTATATCCAAAGCTCTGAATTCGAGCATACAGGACCTCCTGTCAAATATTTTTCTGCTTGAACTGGTCGAAATAAGCTCTTACTTCCTTCATTTTTCCGCAGCTCATCTTGCCCTCAGGACATTTTCCTTCGGCAACACAAGAAGGACCTGCATATCGGAAGATAGCCGGCGCCTCTTGCAGACAGAGTCTTAGCATTTCATTGGCAACAGCTCTTATTTCCCACTGAGCTCGGTTGCAGCAGCGGTGACGGAAGAAATTGAACAGCGAACGCACGTTCATTGTAACAACGATCTTAGTCTCACAGGCATTCGGAAGAAGAAATCTAGCGTCCTCGTTAGCCAGCTTCCTCGCCTTAGAGGATGCAGCCTTCTCATCAAGACCTTCTGCAATAAATCGCTGCTTGTGGCTCTCACAGAGCATATCTGCAATCTTTTCGTAACTGTCGGTCAGAGAAGCGATAACTCTGTCATACTCTGCCTTTGCCTCGGGAAGCTCTTCGATGGCCGGGGGAGTGATGAACTCAAATCCGCTTTCATCAACATAGCGCTGGCTTTTCTGGGAGTAAGAAGCTATCCTGTGGCGGACAAGCTGATGTGAGCAGGCTCTTGAAATGCCCTCGATACCGAAGGTAAAGCTAACGTGCTCAAGAACGCTCTCATGACCGATAGAAACGATCATGTCGATGAATCTCTCAGTCTTTTCCGGGTCAAGCCCCTCTCTCAGTTCGCCGATACCGCTGCTCGAATAACATAGCTTCGCTGCGGTAGCCGCAAGATTTTCAGGGTCAGGCGTATGAGCTAGAAGAGTTACCTTCATTTCTTTCATCCTTCCTTCACAAATACATATATTATTATTCTAACATTTTTTTTCTTTCAAGTCAAGAAAAATCACAAATTTCTGGCTGATTCCAGCATCAAGACTTGTTATTGTGAAAAAATGAGGAAAATTTTGCTTTTGCTATGGACAAAACCAAAAATATGTAGTATAATTAAAAAGCTAATGGAAATTTATTTATCGGAGGATAAGTTAAAATGAAGTCATTAAAGAAAATAGCGGCAGGCCTTAGCGCTTTTGCCGTAGCAGCAGGCTCCTTCGGATGTACTCCTTCTGTTGGATCAGGCTCACAGACAGCTCTCACAGCTGACGGCTATGAGGTCAAATCAGGAATTTTCATCTACTACACCATGCAGGCTTACGACGAGGCTGTTTCGGTGATCTCTGAGCAGAATGAAGGCGCCACACCTACATTAAAAGAGGTCAAGAACGCCTATATCGACGAGGTAGAGTCTTCAGATTGGATCCAGGATAAGGCTGCTGATTACTGCAAGGCTTTTGCAGCTGTAAAAAAAGAATACGATAACATCGGCGGTCAGCTCAGTGCTGAGGACAAGGAAGAGGCCGCTCAGATGGCAGAATACTATTTCAATGGCGATGAGAGGAATTCTCTCAACGGTATCAGCCTTGACTCGATGAAGGAGATCGCAGAGAATTCATACAAGGAGGAGCAGATCTTCCAGCACTATTATGGATTTGAAGGCGAAAAGGGCTGCTCCGAGACCGAGCTCAAGGACTACTTCGACGAGAACTTTGCCCGTGTAGAGTATGTCACTATCAGCCTTAAAGATCCCGAAGGCAACGCTCTTTCAGAGGACGATGCCAGAAAGGTCCGCAAAATGGCTGAGGACTACGCCGCTCAGGTAAATAAAAAGACCAAGGCTCAGGACAAGATGTTCGAGATGGACACAGTTAAAAAGCAGTACGATGAATATGTTGCAGCTCAGACCACAACATCGCCGGAGGAAGCGCTCTTGCCAGAAACAACGACAACTACAGCTGCTGAAACTACTGAGACCACTACCACAAATCCTCACGAGAACGAGATGCTGCTCCAGCGCAACACAACAACTACCGCTTCTACAGAGGAAAACAGTGACACGACCGAAACAGAGGCTGCTCCAACTGACGAGAACCTTTCAAAATTCAAAGATTACGTCTTCAACGAGCTCCCTATGGATACCGCAAAGGTCTATGATTACAGCGAAGATACTATCTACGTTGTCATTAGAACTGACCTGAGAGAAAGACTTACAGAGGATGACCTTTGGAATGAGACATATATCACAAATCTCCAGCAGATGCGTTACTACAATGATTTCGTAAAGTTTATGGAAGACATCGCTGACGGAATGACGATCGATAAAAACAAATCCGCTTTCAGACGATATGCTCCGTTCAAGCTGGTGCTTGAACCCCCCTCAGCCTAACAACATAAGCCGCACAGCACCTAGCTGTGCGGCTGTTTTTATATTGGTCCCTGTTCGTACATTTTCCTTAGCTTGGCAATAGCTCGCTTCTCGATCCGAGATACATAAGATCGTGAGATCCCCATTTTATTTGCCGTCTCATTTTGAGTATGTGGCTCGTTATCATAAAGCCCATAGCGGTATACCACTATCTCAAGCTCTCTGCTGTCAAGAGTTTTTTCCAAAAAGCCGTAGAGCTGCCTAGTGCGCATTAGCAGGTCTACCTGCTCATGAATATCAACTCCGTCATCGATAAGGTCGATAAGCGAGAGTGCATTGCCGTCCTTATCAGTCTCTACAGGCTCATTGAGATAAACATCACCGGCAGATTTTTTTGCAGCTCGAAAAGTCATTAGGATCTCGTTTTCAATACATCTGCTGGCATATGTGGCAAATTTAGCGCCTTTTTTGTAGTCGAATGTGGATACTGCCTTTATCAGGCCGATAGTCCCTATAGAGATCAACTCGTCCTGCTCCGCCGACGACTGAGCGTACTTTTTGACAATGTGAGCAACAAGCCGCAGATTGTGCTCTATGAGCATATTTTTTGCCTTCCTGTCGCCGGACTCCATTTTCATAAAGCATTCCAGCTCCTCCGTCTTAGAAAGCGGCTTTGGAAAAGCATTCCCGCTCTCCACATGAAGAGCAAAGAAAAACAGGTTTTTCAGCAATTCTATCAGCATTATCAACACCTCCGCTTAATCATATGCCAAAGGGCTTGAACAATATTTTGGAAATAGAGGAAGGCTGTTGCGTTTTTGCGCAAAATGTGATAAAATAGATCTATAGAAATAACGGAAGGAAGTATCCATTTATGGACAAGAATTCAGCTGAAAAGCGTATCGCAGAGCTCTCGGCTTTGCTGGACAAGTATAGCTACCAGTATTATGTTCTCGATGACCCGGAGGTCAGCGATTATGATTTTGATATGCTCATGCAGGAACTAAAAGGCCTGGAAGAGCAGTTTCCTGAGCTTATCCTGCCAACTTCTCCCACGCAGAGAGTAGGCGGAGCTCCTCTGAGCAAATTTGAGAAGGTGGAGCACGCCGTTCAGATGGCAAGCCTTCAGGACGTCTTCTCTTTTGAGCAGGTAGAGAGCTTTGTTCAGCGATGCAAAGCTGAACTTCATGACCCTGAGTTCACTGTAGAGCCAAAGATCGACGGATTGTCAGTTTCTTTGGAGTACACAGACGGCGTTTTCACAAGAGGATCCACTCGTGGTGACGGCTTTGTAGGTGAAGATGTTTCCACCAACCTAAAAACTATCCGTTCTATCCCCCTCAAGCTCTCCAGCTCTCCCAGCTTCATCGAGGTCAGGGGCGAGGTCTATATGCCTAGGAGCAGCTTTTTTGAGCTGATCGAACAGCAGGAGCTGCTGGACGAACAGCCCTTCAAAAACCCACGAAATGCCGCTGCCGGCTCTCTCAGACAGAAGGACTCAAAGATCACCGCAGGAAGAAAGCTGGATATCTTTGTTTTCAATGTGCAGCAGACTGAAGGTCTGGAATACACCGCCCACAGCCGATCTCTAGACAGTCTCCGCACGCTCGGTTTTAAGACGATCTCCTACAAGTTGTGTAAAGAATTCAGTCAGATAAAGGATGAGATCATGCGTATCGGTGACGAACGTGCTGATCTGCCCTATGATATTGACGGCGTAGTTATCAAGGTCAACGACCTCGCTCAAAGAGAGCTTCTCGGAGCTACTACAAAGACCCCCAAGTGGGCTGTTGCCTATAAATTCCCACCTGAGGAGAAGGAGACCACTCTGCTCGATATAGAGGTAAATGTGGGACGTACCGGAGCCATAACTCCGGTGGCTGTTTTTGAGCCTATCCTTTTAGCCGGGACCAGTGTTTCTCGTGCAGTTCTCCACAATCAGGACTTTATCGACGAGAAGGACATCCGCATCGGTGACCGCATAGTTGTGCGAAAGGCCGGAGAGATAATCCCCGAAGTCCTGCGCTCTGTCAGCCATAAAGAAGGTGCCGCTCCTTTCACGCTCCCTACTGTCTGTCCTGTATGTGGAACTCCCTCTGTCCGTGAAAACGGCGAGAGCGTGCTCCGCTGCCCGAATGTGGAGTGCCCGGCACAGCTGCTCAAAAATATGATCCATTTCGCCTCAAAAAGTGCCATGAACATCGATGGACTTGGCCCTGCTAACATGAAGCTGCTGGTAGAAAGTGGACTTGTTTCATCGCCTGCGGATCTGTATAGCCTTCGCAAAGAGCAGCTCCTTAGCTTGGAGCGCTTCGGCGAGAAGTCTGCGGAAAACCTTATTGCTTCTATCGCAAACTCCAAAAACGCCGGTCTTGAAAGGCTTATCCACGCCCTGGGCATTAGGAACATCGGGCAGCGTGCCGCTGTGCTTTTGTGCGAAAGATTTCCGGATATCGATAAGCTCCTTGCCGCTGATAAGGCTGATATCGCTGACATAGAGGGCTTTGGTGAGATCATGGCCGAAAGTGTGAGCGATGCACTGGCTGAGCCCCACCGGATCGAGCTGATAAACAAGCTCCGTGAAGCTGGACTTAACATGACCTACAGCAAGGCTTCTGCGGGAGATGACCGATTTGCGGGAATGACATTCGTTCTTACAGGAACTCTCCCAACTATGAAGCGTGACGAAGCCAAAAAGCTGATCGAAAGCTACGGCGGAAAGGTCTCAGGGTCAGTTTCCAAAAAGACCACATTCGTTGTGGCCGGAGAAGATGCTGGAAGCAAGCTGACAAAGGCTCAGGAGCTTGGTATCTCGATCATTTCAGAGGACGAGCTCCTTGAAAGAACTCGGTAAGGCCTATGGACATCAAACATCTCGCAGAGCTCGCCTGCCTTTCGCTAGACCCGGAGGAGGCTGAGCTCCTTGCAAAAGACATGGAGCTCATCGAGGGCATGATAGGGGAGCTGCCAGATATTGACGGAACTGTTCAGCCTAAGGCTATGGAGCTTCGTGAGGACGCTGTATCGCAAAAGTATACCCGTGACCAGCTTCTTGCAAACGCTTCTAAAACTACGGACGGCTTCATCGTTATCCCTGAAACGGTGGTGTGATATGGATCTTTGCAAAATGGCCGTTAGTCAGTTCAGAGAAATGCTCCTTGCCCGTAAGATCAGTGCATCAGAGCTTCTGTCAATTCACCTTGAAAGGATAGAAAGATCTCAGCTGAATGCCTATATCACACTGAATGATAAGGCTATGGAGGCTGCCAGGGAGATCGACCGCAGGATCAGCTCAGGCCAGGAGCTTCCTCCATTGGCCGGGATACCGATAGCGGTCAAGGATAATATTTCCACGAAAGGCCTTCGTACCACCTGTGCTTCTAAAATGCTGGAAAACTACATTCCGCCATTTGATGCCGGAGTTGTAGAAAAACTAAGGTCAGCCGGTGCTGTCATCATCGGCAAGACTAATATGGACGAGTTTGGAATGGGCTCTTCCTCAGAGAATTCTGCATTCGGACCAGTCAGAAATCCAAGAGATCCGTCACGCTCTGCCGGCGGCTCATCAGGAGGATCTGCTGCTGCGGTCTGCGCCGGAGAAGCTGTCCTCGCTCTCGGAACTGACACGGGAGGATCTGTTCGTCAGCCTTCTTCAATGTGCGGAGTTGTTGGGATAAAGCCTACTTATGGCAGCACCTCACGAAGCGGGCTCATCGCCTTCGCCTCCTCATTAGAGCAAGTTGGCGCAATAGGCAGAACTGTAGCAGACGCAGCCCTGCTGCAAGGCGTAATATCCGGCCCTGACCCCATGGATCCAACTTGCTTCATAAAAGCTAAGCCAAAATACTCCATCCAGGGGACACTTTCCGAGCTTCGGATAGGCATTCCTAAAGAGCTTTTCGGCGAAGGCATCTCTGATCTCACAAAGGATGTGGTCATGAGAACTCTTTCCTTTATGGAAAGGCACGGTGCCAAGCTCATACCTCTGTCTTTGCCGGAGCTTAGGTACAGTGTCAGCTGCTATTATATGATCGCATCCGCTGAGGCCGCATCAAACCTTGGCCGATACGACGGCATAAGATTTGGCCACGCTTCCTCAGAGCACAGCTCTCTTGCAGAGCTTTTCCGAAATTCAAGAAGTGAAGGCTTTGACCGTGAGGTCAAACGCCGGATACTTCTCGGTACCTATGTTCTTAGCGCCGGATATGCCGAAAAATACTATCGAAGAGCTGCATCTATGCGAGCTAAGATCTGCTCAGGCTTTGAGACTGCGTTTTCAAAATGCCATATGATCGCTTCGCCCACAGCCACCGGGGTCGCATTTCCCCTTGGCATTAAAAGAGATGACCCTACCGAGCTGTATTCAGCGGATATCTGCACTGTTCCTGCAAACCTGGCGGGACTCCCTGCGATCAGCTTTCCCTGTGGCTCAGGAGAAGGTGGCCTTCCTATCGGTATACAGCTGGTCGGAAGAAAATTCGCCGAGGATCAGCTGTTTTCCGCAGCATCTTCCTTTGAGAGCTTGAGCGGCGGTTATGAACAGTTGATCACGTCAGGAGGTGACTGAATGGCCGAATACCAGTCAGTTATAGGACTTGAGGTCCATGCGGAACTAAAAACAGCCTCTAAAATGTATTGCAGCTGTGAAAACAAATTCGGTGCGCCCCCAAATACCCTGGTCTGCCCTGTGTGCATGGGCTATCCGGGAGCTCTTCCTCGACTTAACAAAAAAGCTGTGGAGCTTGCTGTAAAAGCAGGTATAGCAATGAACTGCACCATTCAGCAAAACTCCTATCAGGACAGAAAAAACTACTTCTATCCTGACTTGCCTAAGTCATACCAGATCTCTCAATCCGAGAAGCCGCTATGTGTGGGAGGGTATCTTGACATACTGGTCAATGGAGAACACAAGCGTATTCGGATAAACCGAATACACATCGAAGAGGACGCAGGAAAGCTGATCCACGATGCTGAAAACGGTATCACTCTGGCCGACTATAATCGCTGCGGAGTGCCGCTTATCGAGATCGTGACAGAGCCTGATATATCCTCTTCTGAAGAGGCTCACGCCTTCCTTGAGACCGTCCGCAGCACCTTGAAAGCTCTTGATATCTCTGACTGCAAGATGCAGGAGGGCTCGGTGCGGTGCGATGTGAACGTTTCTCTCAAAGAAAAGGGGAGCGAGATCCTTGGAACAAGATGTGAGATGAAAAACATCAACAGCTTCAGCGGTGCAGTAAGAGGCATCGAATATGAGATCAAAAGGCAGCTGGAGCTGCTAAGATCAGGGGAGCATATCCAGCAGGAGACTCGCCGCTGGGACGACAGCAGGGGAGTCAGCACGGTTATGCGCACCAAGGAAAACGCTATGGACTATCGTTTTTTCCCCGAGCCAGACTTGGGACTGATCAGCTTGCCGGATGATCTTGTCTCTCAAATAAAAGGCTCTATGCCTGAGCTTCCCGGAGAAAAGCTGTTCCGCTACACTGAGAAACTTGGGCTGAAAGAACAGGAGGCTAAGATCATTGCCTTCGATAAGGATAAAGCTGAGCTTTTTGATCACTGCTTGAGCTTAGAAAGGGCATCTGCAAAAACTCTATGCAGCCTTATTGTGGGTGAGATCACAAAGTATCTCAACGACACCGGTGATCAGATCAGTGACACAAAACTAACTTCGCTGGCTCTGGCAGAGCTGGCAGGGGACACTGAACAGGGGAGGCTCTCCTCTTCTTCTGCCAAAAAAGTATTGAACGAGCTTATAACAAGCGGAGGAAACGTAAAAGAAATAACTGAAAGGCTGGGACTTGCACAGATCTCAGATCCAGAGCATATCCAAAAGATCGTCGCTGAGATCATAGCTCAGCAGCCCAAGTCTGTTCAGGAATTCCGATCAGGAAAAACAAATGCTCTCAACCACTTGATCGGACTTTGCATGAAGGCATCAAAAGGACGTGCTAACCCTGCAATGGTCCGAGAAATTGCTGAAAAACTCATAAAAATGGAGGAATGAAAATGCTGTTTATCTGCTATCCTAAATGCTCGACCTGCAAGAAAGCCCAGAGCTGGCTGAATGAAAAAGGGATCAGCTACGAACTTAGAGACATCAAGGAAAACAATCCCACTTACGATGAACTGAAAAAATGGCACGCCGCAAGCGGGCTTCCGCTAAAACGTTTTTTCAATACAAGCGGGCTGCTTTATAAGTCGATGGAGCTAAAGGACAAGCTGCCGGAAATGTCAGAGGAAGAGCAGCTCCAGCTTCTTGCGACTGACGGTATGCTGGTCAAGCGGCCGCTGCTCATAGCTGAGAACGGAATAGTCCTTACCGGATTCAAGGAAAAAGAATGGGAAGAGCTCTTATAAAAAGAGCAAGCCCGAAGGCTGCTATATTGCGGCTTTCGGGCTTGTTTCATTCGTCATCGCTGCTTCGTCCGTTTTTAACTTTAGCAAGTGGATTGCTTTCCACAGCACTGCGAACGTTCTCATCATTTAGGTGCGTATAGATCTCAGTTGTAGACACGCTTACATGACCAAGAAGCTCCTTCAAGGTCAGTACATCAGCATCTCCGTACTGATACATAAGAGTTGCCGCAGTGTGGCGCAGCTTGTGAGTAGTTATACCTTTTCCGTCAAGACCAGCCTGCTTGAGAGTGTCCTCGACGATCTGCTGAACACGGCGCTTGGAGATACGCTTGTTCTGGTTACTTATAAATAGTGCCGGCTCTTCCGCAGCTTTTGGGTTTTCTTTTCTGACTTTCAAATATTTAACTAAAGCACTTATGCAAGCCTCGTTGAGATAGATCATTCGTTCTTTATTGCCTTTGCCAAGAACTTTCATTCGGCTTTCAGAAAAATCAATGTCAGAAATATTCATGCCAACAAGCTCGCTAAGACGAACTCCGCAATTTAGAAAGATCGTAATTATGCAATAGTCACGGAGCGAATCACGGCTTCCGGCAGTCTCTAAAAGCCTAAGACTTTCCTTTAAGGAAAGAAACTTCGGTAAGGCGTGCTTTGGCACAGGAACATCAATATCCTTGGTGGGATCTTTTTCAAGAATATGCGCCACTTTAGTAAGATATTTGAAAAAGCTCCTCAGAGCCGACAGCTTTCTATAACGTGCCTTATCAGCATTTTGACGTTCATCAGCTGTGTAAAAAATAAAGCTGTAAATGTCTGACACAGAGATCCTGCGAAGATCATCCGATGTCATAGATACTATCGAAATATCCTCAATTTGTTTTCCAGAATCATTTACAGATCCATAGTAGAACTTCAGAAACAGCCTAACATCAAGATAATACTCGCTGATCGTCCGTTCTGAAAGCATTTTCACGACCTTCAAATGCACAAGATACTCGTTGAGAAATTCAGGGTTTTCAGCATTATTGACCTTCACATAAAGACTCCTTCCATTATGATATATCCAAAGTTGCACCAAACTTTGATTTGGTGCAACTTTGCGTGTAGTTTCAACAGTGATGTTAAATCCATTATACATCATTTCCCCCGTAAGGTCAAGACTCAACAATGACATGAAAGTGAAGTATATTACCATGTTTTGATACAAGAGGATCAGTATCAAAATCCAAATCATACGCTGATTTATCTATACAATAAACAAAACCGTCCTCAAACGTCATTGAAATAAATACACTTTTTATTCCGTTATATATCTAAACGATGAGAGTGACTATTGCAGTTAACTCATTATGTTTCTATCCATCAAATAAGCGGATACCAGCTATTGTTAAGATGACAATGATCACCGGACTAAGATACAGAAAAACGGCCCAGATGCTCCTGGACCGTTTTCATTATTTGTGTATTTGTTAAAAACTAGTTCCCTGCGGAACAAAAAATTGCGGCTCAGAAAAACTAAACCGCAAAACTGCGCCCACTCGGGCTGGTGCCGCTGACCGGGGTCGAACCGGTACGGATTTTACTCCGAGGGATTTTAAGTCCCTTGTGTCTGCCTATTCCACCACAGCGGCTTCTTATAATAACACAAAATCCTCGAAAAATCGAGGATCCTTGTGGTGCGGATAACAGGAGTTGAACCTGCACCGAGTTGCCCCGACTGGCACCTGAAGCCAGCGCGTCTGCCTATTCCGCCATATCCGCATAACTCAGCTTAATTATTATAGCACAGTGCAAGGAAAATGTCAAGGGTTTTTTCAAAAAAATCTCAAAAAATTTTTTTCAGCTAAGCAGCCCCTATTTTTTCGCAATTTATTGACAGAAAAACTTATCCATTATATAATGGAGCAGAGTTATTCTTTTATAATTTGTTACACTCTCCCCTGCTGAGCTGTATGTTTATTATGAAGGCGCTCTGCAGAACTTACTTCACTTTGATGAAAGGAGGGAGCGAATGACCGACAACCAGATCAAGCGATCTATATACGACTCGCCGGAGGATGGCTACAGAAAGCTATTCGACCAATATCACAGCTATGTATACACTATCGTTTTTCAGATACTTCGTGGCTGCGGATCTCAGCGTGACGTTGAGGACTGCGTTGTAGACGTTTTCAGTGACGTACTCATTCACTATGACAGCTCTTATGAAGGCTCTATCAAGGCTTTTATCGGGACCGTTGCAAAAAATAAAGCAATAAATCTGAAACGTTCGATCAGCACAAGATCTTTCCGTACAGTCTCCATGGACGAAATGGAGATACCGCTCCCCTCTCAGCAAAACTTGCAGGAAGAAGCCGAGCTTTCGGACAGAGCCAGGATCCTGATCGATAAGGTCAAGGAGCTTGGTGAGCCAGATTCCACTATCATTATCCAGAAATTCTTTTTTGACAGAGACTCAAAGCAAATTGGCAAGATCGTTGGTATGAGCTCGACAGCTGTTAGGATGAGATGCTCAAGAGCGCTCAAACGACTCAGATCAGTTCTTGAGGAACTGGATATCACCCTATAAGGAGGAAATGCTATGAAAAACAAAAAGAAGATCCGAGAAGTCTTTCACAGCGCCGGCGGCGAGGAGCTCAGCAGAATTGCCGAATCCTGCAAGGTCGTTAGCGATGAAAAGAAAGAAGAGCTCTATAGGAGGATAACTATGAACGAAGAGAAAAGAAATATCAATACAGAATACGGCGATTCCGTACATGGAGTTGAAGTCAGAAAGAGATCCAACCTGAAAAGAGGCCTCAGCATTGCGGCCTGCGGTGTGCTCACAGTTGGAGCTGTGGGCGGTGCATTTATCCACCATGGCCTGCACAATGTCTCCCCTGCTGATGAGATCTCAGAGGAGGTCCCTGAAGAGATCCCTGAAGAGGTAGTTGACGAGGACATCGTCCTCACAATGGCAGTATGGTCCGACGATGAGGATAACAACATCTACAAAGAGGCTGTAGACCGCTTCAACGAGGAGGACAACGGCTATCGTATCGAGTTCAAGGCTTATGAGGACGAATATCCCGGCGACATTCAAGTCGATGCAAGCGACTATGAGAACAGAACAGTTTATTTTGACAATCTCCAGGCTGTTCAGGATAAGTACAATGAGGACGCTTTAAGCGGCGCATTCGATATTACCATCGACTATGCAAGCGGCGGCAGAAACGACTTTGAACGCCTTGCAGCAAAGGGCGCTTTTGCTGATCTGAACACTATCATGGCTATGGACGAGGATTTCGACAAGGCAAGCCTCAATTCCCACGTTCTGAGCCTTTTCGAGCACGACGGACAGCTCTTCTATATGCCACAGGGCTACTTTATCCAGACTCGCCGTGGCGAAACTAAGTACGCCGGAGACAAGGAGAACTGGACATTTGATGAAATGGTGGAGCACTGGAACCAGATGCCTGAGGGCTCTGCTGTAGGCGGAGGCGGATATACCTCCCGTTTCTACACATACCTTGAGCTCATCCGTGATGACATGGGAAGATTTTTCGATTACTACACAGGCGAGGTCAATTTCAATTCCGAGGAATTCATCAATTATCTGAGATTCATCGAAAACTTTGACGCCGAGCCTGACGGTTTCACAAAACCTGATTACAATTATTTTGCACCGCAGCTTACCTCCGACGCCCCTATCTACGGCTTCGGAGGCTATCACGCAGCAGTATGGCCCATACTTCCCGGCAGCGACGAGGAGCATGAGTGGTGTCTGGTAGGCTATCCCAGCGAAAACGGCAGCGGCTCATACATCGCTCCCCTTAACGAGCTGGCAGTAAGCGCTTTCTCCGACGAGAAGGAGCAGTACGGCGCTTGGCTCTTCATCAAGGAGCTTGTAAGCTACGATATGCAGTATCGTACTCCCGGAGAGGATGTTGACGCATATCCCGCAGAGGGATTCCCCATCAACAACGAAGCATTCGAGCAGATCGCTGCTGAGGCTTCCGCTCACGAAGGCGAGCCTAACTACGGCACAGCAAGCGGTATCGAGACAGATTTCGGCAACGTAACTGCCGCTGAGGTAGAGGCTTGCAAGGAGCTCATCAACAGCATCGACCGGTCAGGTGACTACCTTGACGATGTTATGTTCAACGCTACAAATGAGGAACTGGAGCCATTCTTCCGTGGAGAGATAACCGCTGAGGAGTGTGCAGCAAATCTCCAGACAAGAGTTGAAAGCATCATAAACAGCTAAAAATCATCCCCTCTCATTTCTGAGAGGGGATCTTTTATCCAGTGATGATCTTGGTCTGTGTAACGTCGACCCTGTCTGGGTCGAGAGTCAGCTGTCCAATGCTCTCGCAGCGAATAGATCCGGAAATCGGGTTGATCACGCTGTCCACTGAGCCATTGATCTCAAGATCAACTGTTGAATACTCGAAAGCAAGAGTGGTATTGAGCAGTGTACAGTTCTTCATGACCAGATCGTCAATATAACAGAAGCCCTGAAGGCTCTCCAGAGTACAGTTGATAAAGGTCATGTTTCTGGAATTCCAGCCGATGTAAGCTCCGGAAATAAAGCTGTCACGAACAGTTACGTTTTCGCTGTTCCAAAAGGCATCTCTGCCGATCATGCGAGCGTTGGAGATCTCCACATCACTAACGCCGTCAAAGCAGTATTTTCCTGTCAGATCAAGACCGTCGATCTCAATATTATGGCAGTTCATGCAGAGATAATCTCCGTTAGCGGTGACGTTTTTCAGCTTTACGTCACGGCACTCCCAAATGGTCTCCGCAGCCATAGGGATACTGACGTTTTCCAGAGACACTCCCCTGCACCTGCGGATACATTTCGGCGCAGCGATAATGCTGTCACGGATGGAAAGTCTGTCCGTATACCAAAATCCAGCACGTCCTGTCTCGAAAACCGTGCTGTCGTGCATATCAATATCACTGCTGTACCAGACGGGGTATTTTCCCCGAAAAATAGCATGATCCAGCTCGATATTAGAGGAATGCTTCAAAGGAGATTCTCCTTCATCGAAAATTACGTCCTTAACACACAAGCCGCTGCTTCGATAGAGAGCACGCTCTTCTGTAAGCAGCTTTTGTTTGATCTCTGTCATATCAAAACTCCTATTTTACATAAAGAAAAAAGCTCCGTAAAACGGAGCTTGGAGGCGCCACCCAGATTTGAACTGGGGATCAGGGTGTTGCAGACCCACGCCTTACCACTTGGCTATAGCGCCTTATTGGAGCGGATTACGAGGCTCGAACTCGCTACCTCCACCTTGGCAAGGTGGCGCTCTACCAGATGAGCTAAATCCGCGCGATGGCGACCCCGAACAGATTCGAACTGTCGACCTCCTGCGTGACAGGCAGGCGTTCTAACCAACTGAACTACGAGGCCAATTTGGTGGGGACTATAGGGCTCGAACCTATGACCCTCTGCTTGTAAGGCAGATGCTCTCCCAGCTGAGCTAAACCCCCAAACCAAAATCGCTATCGTCACCTGACGACTTATATATTTTACCACATAAGATCCGTTTTGTCAAGGGTTTTTTTGAAATTTTTCAAAAATTTTTTTCGAGCCGAAAAACGCCTATTTTCTGGCCTCTGCGCAGACCCAGGTAGTGTCTGGTTTTGTGTGGATATCCACATAACTGAAGCCAGCAGAGGTGAGAAGCTGTCTGAACTCAGCAAGCGTTGGGTTGAAAAGGCTGTACTTCTCAACGCTTTTCTTGCTTTCCTCGTCCAATTTTGCATCGCCATAAATATCTGCCACAATGAGGAGAGTTCCTCCCGGTCTCAATACTCTGCGCACCTCTTTTAAGTTTTCCGCATGATCCGGCCAAAAATAGAAGCTCTCCACAGTTATGACTTTGTCGAAGCTATTATCTGCATAAGGCAAAGCCTCGACCGATGCCTCAACGAGCTTTAGCCTGCCGTTTTGCATAAGATCCTGATTACGGACAGAGCTTTGCTGGATAGAAACGGGAGAATGATCCGCTCCAAAGAGTTTTCCTTCCGGGACAAGGCTGGCAAGTCGATGGAGAGTCTCTCCCCCGCCGCAGCCTATATCAAGCACGCAGTCGTCCGGGGAAAAGCTGAAATGCTCCAGCGCCCAGCCAGTAACTGCATAATGGGAATCGTTCATTCTGCGAAGCATCTCGACTCCGGCTTCGCCATTAGGCTTTCTTGGGTCACCTTGTTCAGTTATTGAGATATGTTCAGGTTCCATTATATTCTCCTATTCTGTGATGTATGTTCCATTTGACCTAATTATACGCCGATCTTCTGAAAATGTCAAGACATCAAAGAAAAGACCGCCTGTTTCCAGACGGTCTGCAAAAACTATTCGTTGCTGTGAGTTCCTCCGCAGCTGTCCTTTTTGGAGCATCCTTGGCAGCTTCCGCAGCAGCCATTGCCGCTCTTTTTCTGTCTGATTACGCTGACAACAGCAAGTGACAATGCCGCACATACTATAATAAGAAGAATTACGTCAACTGCCTTCATTTAGTTCACCCCTAAAAGTATGAGGATAGCACGGACGAGCAGTGCTGCGACCCATGCGATAACGCACTGGATCACGACAACTCCAACAGCCCATTTTCTTCCAAGCTCACGCTTTACCGCTGCGATAGCCGCAACACACGGTGTATAGAGCAGCGAGAACACAAGAACTGATGCCGCCGAAAGACCTGTAAGGGCGGTCGTCACACCGCCGGAGAATAGGATCTCCATGGTAGAAACAACGCTCTCCTTGGCCATAAATCCGCTGACAAGGGAAACGATGATACGCCAATCCCCAAGGCCTATCGGCTTCATCATAGGCACAAAAAGACTGGCAACTGAAGCAAGGATACTATCTCCGGCTTCATCGACCATGTGCAGCTTGAAATCAAAGCTCTGCAAGAACCATACGGCTACGGTTGCGATAAGGATAACGGAAAAAGCCCTCTGAAGGAAGTCCTTTGCCTTTTCCCAAAGCAGCTGAGCTACATTTCTGAGGCCGGGAAGGCGATAATTCGGGAGCTCCATTACAAAAGGCACAGGCTCTCCACGGAAAAGCGAGCCCTTGTACAAAAGAGCTGCAAGAATGCCAGTGATAATTCCCAGGAGATAAAGGCCTACCATGATAAGTCCGCCTCTTTTCGGGAAAAACGCACTTACAAAGAAGGCATATATCGGCAGCTTGGCTGTACAGCTCATAAAGGGCGTTAAAAGAATGGTCATCTTTCGGTCACGCTCACTGGGAAGAGTTCTTGTTGCCATTATAGCAGGTACTGAGCAGCCAAAACCTATAAGCATAGGCACGATACTTCTTCCGGAAAGGCCTATCTTTCGCAGCAGCTTGTCCATGAAGAAGGCAACTCTTGCGATATAGCCGCTGTCCTCAAGCAGCGACAGGAACAAGAACAGCGTGACGATTATCGGCAGGAAGCTGAGAACGCTGCCTACTCCGGCGAAAATACCGTCGATGATAAGGCTGTGGAGCGCTTCATTTGCTCCGACATGAGAAAGAGCCTTGTCCGCTGCATTAGTAACAGCATCGATACCGCTCTCCAAAAGGCCTTGCAGCCAGGCTCCGATAACATTGAATGTCAGCCAGAAAACAAGAGCCATAGTTGCGATAAAAGCTGGGATAGCGGTGTATTTTCCGGTAAGAAAAGCGTCGATCCGGCGGCTGCGAATGTGCTCACGGCTCTCGGCCGGTTTTTTCACAGTCTTATGGCAGAGCCTAAGTATGAAGGAAAAACGCATATCTGCAATGGCGGCACTTCGGTCAAGTCCGCGCTCTTTTTCGAGCTGTAAAACGATATGGTCAATGAGCTCCTCCTCGTTTTTGTCAAGCTGGAGCTGACTGACGATAAGCGGATCTCCTTCGATCACCTTGCTGGCTGCAAAGCGCAAAGGGAGTCCCGTTTTTTCAGCGTGATCCTCCAGAAGATGACAGACGCTGTGCAGACAGCGATGAACTGCACCGCCTCCCTCGGATCTGTCGCAGAAATCCTGACGAAGAGGCTTTTCCTGATACTTTGCGATATGTATGGCGTGCTCGACAAGTTCGTCGATACCGAAATTCTTCGCAGCGGATATCGGTACGACCGGCACACCTAAAAGCTGCTCCATATGGTTTACGTCTATGCTTCCGCCGTTGGCAGTGAGCTCGTCCATCATATTAAGAGCAACAACCATCGGTATGTTCATTTCAAGGAGCTGCATGGTCAGATACAGATTTCTCTCAATATTCGCAGCGTCAACTATATTTATGATAGCGTGGGGATTTTCGGTAAGAACAAAATTACGGGAAACGATCTCCTCGCTGCTATATGGAGACATAGAGTAGATACCCGGCAAATCGGTTATCAGAGTGTCAGGGTGTCCCTTGATAGCTCCATCCTTTCTGTCAACAGTAACACCCGGGAAATTTCCGACGTGCTGCTTAGCTCCGGTCAGGCGGTTGAAAAGAGTGGTTTTTCCGCTGTTTTGATTGCCCACAAGAGCAAACTTCATGATCGTTCCTTCAGGGAGAGGATCACCGTCGCCCTTCAGGTGGAAGCGGCCTCCCTCTCCGAGACCCGGATGCTCAATGCGCTTGCGTTCAGGTTTTTTCTCAGGAGAAACACTTTTCTTCTCGCAGGGATCAACGATGATCTGTTCGGCATCTGCCAGCCTCAATGTCAGCTCATAGCCGTGGATCCTCACCTCGATAGGGTCCCCCATCGGAGCATACTTTACCACAGTAAGCTCAGTACCGGGAAGAACACCCATATCAAGCAGATGCTGACGAAGAGCGCCCTCACCCTCTAATTTGGTAACGATGCAGCTCTCGCCAGCCCTTATATCCTTAAGTGTCATTTCATGACCTCCGTTTAGTTTGCATAGATCAGGAGAAATAAGCATGATCCGCACTTCCCCCATAATATTATACTCTGTCTGCTCCATTTTGTCAAACTTTAGGAGTGTCTTTGACACAGCAAACACAAAAGCCTTGACAAAAAAGATAAGAGGTGATACAATATTCATATTAAGCATATCTTATTTATAGGTTATAGGAGGTCATCCTAATGTCGATAAAAGAAATTGCCGAAAAGGTGGGTGTTTCCGTTTCTACAGTCTCCCGTGTGCTGAGCAAGCCGGACCACAAGTGTTCCTCGATAGAGATCCGTGACAAGATCTTTGCTGCTGCGATAGAGATGAACTATGTTCCGAATGAGTCTGCCAAAAGGCTTCGTTCCGGAAAAAACACAGGCAGCTTCCTTTACAGGATATCTATTCTCGTTACACGCACCGACGGGGATACCGATCCGTTTTTTTCGGAGCTCATCGCATTTATTCAAGGAGAGATCACCCGAAATACCTGCACACTTACTGAGATACTCTACGAGCCGGCATTCTCCAACGAGACAGAATGCGATAAGCTCGATATCAGACAAGCTGTTCGGGAGATGTACAGCACCAATAAAACTGACGGTCTGATAATCGTTGGAAAATGCTGCGAAAAGGGCATAAAGCAGCTAAAATCCCAATGGAAGAACGTAGTCTCGGTCAATCGCAATCCAACTAATTACGCCATTGACGAGGTTTTGTGTGACGGTCGAAAGATAGCGATCAGCGCCGTGGAATACCTTATTCGTCTCGGTCACAGAAGAATCGCTTATGTGGGAGACTGCCGAAGCGAATGCCGATTTAAGGGCTTTCAGGAGGCCCTGCTCACCCACAACATCGAGGCCGACATCGACCTTATGATACAATGCGGTCTTAGTGAGAACGAGGGTATCAATGCCATGCAGAGAATATTTCAAATGGCCGACCGTCCTACCGGGATCTACTGCGCAAACGACATTATTGCTGTAGGAATGCTAAAGGCTCTGGGAAAGTTCGGCAGCAGATATTACGAGCCGTCTATCATCTCCAGCGACGATATTGCGCAGGCAAAGTATACAAAGCCTATGCTGACAACTCTAAGCCTCCCCAAAGAAGAAATGGCTAGATTTGCCGTTTATCTCCTGCTTGACCGGCTTAAAGGTGGGCATCATTCCACAGCTAGGATCGAGCTGGGATCGACTTTGATCGTACGCAGCAGCTGCTCTCCCCTAAGCAGCTCAGACATGATCGAATACTTCATATAAAAGAAAAGTGCCGCTTACACGGCACTTCTTTTTTATTGTCTCGGCTCTATCAACGGGAAATTTCCATATTCAAAGAGATCGATGACTGCATTATCCAGCTCCTCCAGGATCTGTGGTATATCAGTATCAAAGATGTCCCTAGAGGCGGAATACTGCTTATTCACGATCGTAAGGATGCCACGATCAGGCACCTTTACATAGGGCAGGTCTTCTTCAGTATGTCCTTCGTAATAAAGAACAGTACCATGATATACATGAACGATGAATTCCTCGGAAACAGCTGCTTCGCTGCCCTTATAGGTAACATTTCCCGGCTTTTTAGGGTCAACTATGATAAGGCGGAAACGACTGTCTGTCTCTGCAAGGAACTGACCGTCGGTAACGATACCAAGGTAGTCCAGTGCCATGCGATTGGTCAGATTTCCGATAAGATCAGACCTTCCGGACTTCTGCTCACGCTTGCGAACTGATCTGCGAGTCCCCTCTCGAAGCTCTTTTGCTCCGCTGAGATAAGCGTTTCGCCAAATGCTCGACTCTGAGCTATAAGCAAGCTGCTCAAAGGCATCAGCAGCTATATATCGTGCATCCTTATTTTCAGGGTCAACATATACCACATAGGAAGCTGCCCGTGCAGCACGGCGATACTCTCCGCTTTCCAGATCAGCTGCTGCTTGCTCAAGCACTTTTTCCACAGAGCCTGCGTACTCTACGAAAAGCCGTGCCTCTTCGGTCTCAGTCAACGGATCAAGCTCGTTGGGGTTGCCGTTATAAAATCCAAGATACCTGTTGTACACAGCCCGAGAGTTTATCTCAACCGAGCCATAATATGGACGTGTATACCAAACCTTTTTCAGCTTCTCAGGAAGAGTGATCTCCCTTGCGATCTCCTTTGCTGTCCAGCCGATATTTGCAAGCCTCAGTGTCTCGTCGTGGACATACTTATAAACAGCAGCAGTGTTTCTCAGGTAATCCTCGACCACATTCGGATCCTCAGGAGTATTTGCATGGGGCCAGTTGTGAGATTGGAAAACCACATCTGTGCGCTTGCCGTATCTTTCAAGAGCGATCTGTGTAAAGCGCCACCAGTTTGCGCTGTCACGCAGCTTTGCTCCTCTGATAGGGTAGAGATTATGCAGAGTTGCAGTGCAGTTCTCCGCTGCCCAAAAAGCACGATACTCCGGGAAGTAGTTGTTCATCTCAGCCGGAGCCTCTGTCTCAGGGGTCAGCTGGAACTCGACCTCAAGGCCGTCTATGGTGATAGTTGTGTCTTCAGAAATGAAATTCGTCGGACGGATATATGTGAGCGTTCCGGATGTCATGGTAAGTCCAAGTCCGGCGGATACTGTTCCCCTAACGCCGGGAGCGAGATCTCCGCCAAACTGATATTTTGCACGGTGGAACATGGCAGGACCCGCAAAAACGTTCTCCTTAACGGTTTCTTCATCAAATCCAGCAGGAACGTATATTGGAATCTTCCCCTCTTCCGGTCTGCCAACGTTCTCCTCGTCCACAACTCCCTTGATACCGCCGAAATGATCACCATGGGAGTGACTGATGATAACTCCTCTGATCCTATCACGGACGCTCTCCCCCAGAGCCTCCTCTAAAAGCCTGACGCCGCTGCTTGCGGATTCGGTGCAAGAGGTCACGTCAAGGACAAGCCAGCCTGTCTTTGTGCGGACGAATGTGATGTTCGCAATGTCAAGCCCTCTGACTTGATAGATCTTGTCTTTTACGACCTCATAAACACCAGCCTCGTAATTGGCCTTTCCGTTAAGCCAAAGACTGGGATTGACGGTATCAGCAGCGGCCTTCGCTTTGAAAAAAGCAAAGGGCTCGCTGTTCCATACAACATCTCCATTCTCGTCATAGAGCTTATGGTCGATGAGCTTCTTTATGCAGTTTTTACGAGCCAGCTCAAGCTCCTCGTTAGTAGTGTCTTCCAGCGAAAGGCCGAATTCTTCCGCAAGATCTCTGTTCTTTTTCTTTGTGAGATCCGAAGCAGGCTTCTGCTCGGGAGTAAAATTAGATTTGCTCATTGCAGCCTCCTATCACAGTCTTGTGATCACCGGAGCAGTCCATTTACCGGTGAGTGTTTCTTCATCAGGCCAATAAACTCTCAGTGTCAGAGTGTAATTCTCTTCGTCCTGAGGAGCAGGCAGCCAGTTGCGGCGTGCTTTCTCATCAGCAGGCTCGTTCTTGGAAACGTAAATATCAAGGGATCCGTCCTCATTACGCTGAACGATGTTGTCGTCTACATCGTAGGTGTTTATTGCAATCCTGCCGATCTTGTTCGGCACAGGGAAATGGCTGGGCTCGCCGTAAAGAGTGATAGACCAGAAAATAGCAGCATGAGGATAGCCGTCAGCCTCGATATGGAGCTTATAGTCGTTTTTATTCGAGAGAAGCTGTCCGTCAATGTCTGTAAAAGCAATGCCATAAGCACTGTCCTCGACAATATTTGCGCCCCATCCAGAATAAGCTGTAGAGGCTCTGCGAAGATAGTCATTTCCGTAAACTCCAACTCCGCCGGTAATGATCGACCAGCCATTGGTGCGGTAAAGATATTCCTCTCCACGGCTCTCGTTCCTGATCTCTTTAAGGCCGAGAACAAGGCTCTCTTCCAGGGCGGAACGCTGCTCATCAGAAAGACTGTCATAGTCAAGATCGCCCGTTTCGGTGTTATATCCAAGCTCTGAGAAGATCTTGGCGTACTCCTCATCTTCGATTGGGTTTACCTTTGAAAGCTCAGCAAACAGCTGGTAGAACTCCCTTGCAGAGATATTCTCGATATACTTTACAGGAACGATCCCTTCGCCGCTTCTTACAGGCTGGATCTTCTCAGGATAAAGCGGCTCGATAGTGATCTTATCCTGGATAGCGTTCGCTACTGCGTAGTCCTTCCTGCCACGGGACTCAACTCTGAGCAGGATACCGTTGAGGGAATGGTTGCTGCGCAGAACGGTATAGTTCTCATAGCCCTCAGGAACAGGCTGATCCTGATATAGCAGGATATAGTCGCCTGTGCTGTGGTCGGGAGTTCTTTTGCTTATGGACTCAAAAACATTAGTATACGCATCAAGTATGGGGAAAAGATAATATCTCTCAGTGATCTCAGGGATATGGATGATGTAGGGCGAATTCACAAGCTGGGTCCATGCAAGAGAATAGAGAGTATCATTGTTCATCTTCACTACCTTTTTGTTGGTGTGATCCGGGAATTCCCTCATATGTGCAAAGCTCTTATCGTCGGAGCCCCAGTGCGTGATCTCAGTAATGATCTCCGGGAATGCGTAGATGTACAGTTTTTTAGCTTTTTCTGTAAGTGCAGACATGACTATTTCTCCTTTCAGTTCAGCTTTTCAATGTATGAACGGTCGATAAATGCGTTTATATCGATGTCTCCGGAAACAAATCCGTTTGACTTGAGGAAACCGGCAGTGTACTCCAGCTTCTCGATGACCTTGCTGTCGATGTCGTAGTTGAGGAATGAGAATGTATCATCGAAGCTGTAAGCCTCCTTGAACACGTCAAGTCCAAGTGTGGGAGAAGCTATCGCCTCAAAGAACTCGTCTGGATGCTCCACAGTGTACTCCTGAGAGCGCTTCATTGCCTTGAGGATAGCGACCGGAACATCAGGATTTTCTGCAAGGTATTCCTGTCTTCCTGTTGCAAGCCAAAGTCCTGCGTGGTCAGGGTTGTCAACGGAATTGGCTATATCCACAGCGACACCCTGGTTTTGGTAGTAGATATCGTTGTAGTAAAGAGTAATCCACGCATCAGCCTCGCCTGTAGTGAAAACGCTTGCTGCATCGGAAACAACGTTAACGATCTCCACCTTATTAGGGTCGATGCCCTCGTCCTCAATAAGATGCTGCCAGTATTCATGGTAGTTCGTTCCGATACCCACGATGACCTTTTTGCCCTCAAGATCCTTGGGAGTGTTTATTCCGGAATTTGGCGCAACTATCACTCCGGCATTCATCTGATTATCGGCTATACCGAAAACTCTTGTGTCTACGCCGTTGCTAAAAGCGGTAAGAGCCGGGAGCTCGCCGTAAATAGCAACATCAAGGGCCTTAGAAGCATAAGCCTCGTTGATGGCAGGACCAGCTTCCTGGAACGGTGTATACTCGAAGGTGTAGCCCACTGCATTGAGCTCTTCCTCAAGATATCCCTTATCCAGTGCCAGCTTCAAGCTCTCCAAAAGCGGATAATCATCGTTTCCGGGGGATCCGATCCGTACTGTTTTAAGCTCCTTGCCATCGGACGAGCTGTCTGTCTTTGCAGATGAGTTTGTGTTTGCCGAAGCACCTGTTCCGCAGCCTACTGCTCCGACAAACAGTGCTCCTGTAAGTAATAATGATACGATCTTTCTGTAGCTTTTCATATTTCTTTCCTCCAAAAATTATTTATTATTCGACTTCTGCCAAGGCGTCAGAAGTGAAAAAACTATGCTTATGAGCTTATCCATGATTATTCCGACAACACCTATGACCAACATACAAACTATAACTGTGTCAGACTGCATAAGGCTGCGGGCGTTGCTCATTCTATAGCCGATACCTGAGAGCGATGCGATCAGCTCTGCGGCTACCACCGCCATCCATGAAACACCAAGTCCCAGCTTCAGACCAACAAGTATATTCGGCAGTGCATGAGGCAAGTAGACCTTTGTAAAGGTTTTCAGACGGCTGAGCTTGTACAGCTTTGCCACTTCTACATAGCCTTTGGGAGTCTCGATCATGCCGCTCATGGTGTTGACCATTATCGGGAAAAACGCTGCCATTACTATGATGACCACCTTTGAGGCTTCTCCTATGCCGCACCACAGGATTATCAGCGGCACCCAGGCGATTATGGGGATTTGTCTGATAGCAGTTATTGTGGGGAGACAGATCCGCTTGGCAGTTTCGGACATTCCTACGATGGACCCAACGAGTATCCCGAACAAAGCCGCCAGAACGAACCCTTTAAGGACTCTTCCAAGGCTTATTCCCAGATCCTCCTGGAGCTGTCCGGTTTGGATCATTTCTCTGAACTTTCTGCCCACTGTGGAGATCCTGGGAAGTATGCTCTCGGGAGTTGACGTAAAGTTGGTCGAAAAATACCACAGCAGCAAAATGGCTGCCGGAAGTATAAGTCCCAGAACTATGATACCGATCTTTTTTGTTTTCATAATAGCACCTCAGATAACGAATTCGGCCTCTTCAAGAAGCTCAGCTGAGTCCTCAAAGAAGAAGTTGTAGATCTTGCGCTTGTAGGCTGCAAAATCAGCGCTGCCTCGATTACGGCGGGAGAACTTATCTGTCGTGATAATATCCTTTATCTCGCCGGGGCGAGCTGACATCACGATTATGCGCTCTCCTAAGAATATGGCCTCATCAATGTCATGAGTCACCATTATCATTGTGGTGCCCTTTTCTTTTTGGATACGGAGGATCTCCCTCTGCATCTGGATCCTGGTCAGTGCATCAAGAGCACCAAAGGGCTCATCCAGAAGGAGTATCTTTGGGTCGCTTGCAAGTCCTCTTGCAATAGCTGCTCGCTGTGACATTCCGCCGGAAAGCTGGGAAGGATAAGAATTCTCAAACCCCTTTAGCCCCACCAGCTCAAGGTGCTCCCTGACCAGCTTATCTCTCTGATCCTTGGGCAGATCCTTTATCCCAAAGCCCACGTTATCCTTGATCTTGAGCCAAGGAAGGAGCCTGTGATCCTGAAATACCATTCCGCAGTTTGGTGAGGGGCCTTTCACTTTTTCGCCGTTTCGCTCAACAGTGCCGTCGGAGTAGTCCACCAATCCACAAATTATCTTTAGCAGAGTACTTTTTCCGCATCCGCTATGGCCAACTATAGTCACGAACTCTCCCTCTTTGATTGTCAGGTCAATGTCTTTCAGCACCAAAAAAGGCTTTCCGTCAGCAACATATTCCTTATTAAGGTGCTTGACCTTGACGATCTCATTGTTACTCATGCTTTCATCTCTCTCGCTTAAATTCCAAGCATATTATTTCGATATGTTTGGTATGGTTTTATTATACACGGGTATCAAGGAAATTTCAATCAGAAAACGTGCAAACGATTGCAAGAGATCCCATTATCACGATCAAGAAAGGCGGTATGTCACTGATAAATTTGGAATAAAAAGGAGTTTTTCATGCTCCAAATCAGTTTTTGTGAAAACGTTTGCAGCCTATTTACCGCCTATCTTGTTAGAACAGCTGTGATCTGCTGCTGTGTTTTGATGTTTTTCATGAAAACGTTTGCAAAATAAAAACCGCGTGACACTTGGCCACGCAGCTTCACTTGATTCACTTTTTCTCGATAACCGCCACAGCACAGGGCATTCTTCCTTCGACTACACTGATACGAACACTCTCATAGCCTGCTTCTCGGAAGAAGTCTCCGTAGCTTTCCAGGTCGAACTCCCGCTTGAATTCAACTACAAAAACGCCTAACAGCTTTGGAATCAGACCATTGGAGCTTTCCGACTTATTTATATAAGTGGGGATGATCACTTTTCCGCCGGGCTTGCAAACCCGCATCAGTTCTTCGATAGCCTTGTAGGGCTCATCAAGCAGGTGGATAACATTTCCGGCGATAACCTTGTCAAAAACGCCGTCCGGGCATTTAAGCTCCATTATTGACGCCTTCTTGATCCGAACATTGCCAAATTTTGCGCACTTCTTCTCAGCTTTCCGAAGCATTCCAACAGACAGATCTGTTGCGGTCAAGCTGGCACATTTCGGTGCAACGTGTACGCTTATGGCGCCAGTCCCACAGGCACACTCTAAAACATTGTCGCCTGAACAGATCTCCTCTGCCACTCTAACACCGGTTGAGTCATAGCATTGGCGGTTATAGACTCTTTCAAAGAAGTCATATACACCGGAAACTACATCCCAAAAACTTTTTTTCATAACGATCCTCCTAAAAACATATGAATGTCTGTTCATATGTTATCATATTTCGTTCCATTTGTCAAGCCTTTCTCAGAAATTTTACAGTTAAAGTTGCAATTTGAAAAAAACTGTGCTATAATATTCTTGGGAGCTTGCTGGACAGGCTGAGAGGAAGGTGTTGCCTTCGACCGTTACCTGATTTGGATAATGCCAACGTAGGGACCGATAAACGTTAGCCACGGAGTCTGCCCCAAGCAGGCTCTGTTTTTGTAAGGAGGTTATTATGATCACTATCAACGGAAAAGAGTATGAGCTCAGCGGAAAGACCGTTACAGAAGTGCTTGAGGCACTGGGATACGGCGGTCAGCACGTTGCTGTGGAGCTCAACGAATCCATCGTTCCAAGAGCTGAATACGACAAGACTGTAGTTTACTCAGGGGACCACATGGAAGTGGTACGCTTCGTGGGAGGCGGCTGATGATCCCTTCAAGAGAGGAGATGTACCGTGCTTTGGAGGAGCGCCACGGCAAGGAGCTCCAGAAAAAACTGTCAGAAGCCGCTGTTGCTGTCTGCGGCCTGGGCGGACTTGGCTCAAACATCGCTGTTTCTCTTGCCAGGGCTGGCGTTGGTGAGCTTCTGCTTATAGACTTCGACACTGTGGACATCTCAAATCTGAACAGACAGCAATATTTTCCGGAGCAGCTGGGGCTCCCAAAAACAGAAGCCCTCTCTGAAACACTCAGAAAAATAGCGCCCTACTGCAATATCCGCTCTGCACAGGTAAAGCTCAATGAGGAGAATGCCCCTGAGCTTCTGGCGGATGTGCCATTCATCTGTGAGGCCTTTGACCGGGCAGATCAAAAGGAAATGCTGGTTGGCTGTATTCTGGAAAAAATGCCGGAGAAATACCTCGTTGCTGCCTCCGGAATGGCAGGGATAGGCTCCGCAAACACTATCCGCACACGGCGGATAACCGACAGATTATATATTTGCGGCGACGGCGAAAGCGACTCTGCTGCCGGCCTTGGACTGGTCTCAGCTAGAGTAATGGTCTGTGCCGCACATCAGGCTAATATGATCATTCGGCTAATTGCCGGTGAATTTACGGCTTAGAAAGGAAGTTTTCATATGGACAAGCAAGACAAACTTATTCTGGGAGGAAAAGAATTCAGCTCCCGTTTCATTCTTGGCTCTGGTAAGTATTCTATGAGTCTAATTGACGCTGCTGTTAAGTATGCAGGCGCTGAGATGATAACTCTGGCAGTTCGACGGGCAAATTCCAAGGAAAACGAAAGCATCCTTGACCATATCCCTGAGGGAGTCACCCTCCTGCCCAATACCTCCGGTGCAAGAAACGCTGAGGAGGCTGTTCGCATAGCAAGACTGGCAAGAGAACTGGGCTGCGGAGATTTCGTGAAGATCGAGATCATGCGTGACTCAAAATACCTGCTCCCCGACAATCAGGAGACTGTAAAGGCTACAGAGATCCTGGCTAAGGAGGGCTTCATCGTTATGCCCTATATGTTCCCGGACCTCAATACAGCTCGTGACCTTGTCAACGCAGGAGCCGCCTCTGTAATGCCTCTGGCTTCTCCTATCGGCTCAAACAAAGGCCTTGCAACTAAGGATTTCATCCAGATCCTCATTGACGAGATCGACCTGCCTATAATCGTTGATGCAGGTATCGGCAGGCCTTCTCAGGCTTGCGAGGCCATGGAAATGGGCGCTGCTGCTGTTATGTCAAACACTGCTCTGGCTACTGCCGGAGACCTTCCTGTAATGGCTGAGGCCTTCCGTCAGGCTATCGAGGCCGGAAGAAAGGCTTATCTCTCGGGCCTTGGAAGAGTCCTCACAAGAGGAGCTTCTCCCTCTGACACTCTGACAGGATTTCTCCACGACTGAACGAAGGTGATATAAATGGACAACAATTATTATGTGGACTCCGACAAGCTGTCTGAGTCTGCCTTAAAAAAGAAACACGCTCTGGAGAATGACCCTTCATGCCGTACTGACCACATGGCCTACATGGAGGGCATGGAGAGGATCAAGTCTGATATTATGGAACGTGTTCTCTCAGAAATGAACAGCTACGACTACGATGCCTACACAGCCACCGATGTGCTTAGAGCTCTTCGCCACGACACCTGCTCAGTGGAGGACTTCAAGGCTCTGCTCTCCCCTGCTGCTGAGCCCTATCTGGAGGAAATGGCGAAAAAGGCTCGCCTTGAGACACAGAAGCACTTCGGCAACACGGTCTACCTGTTCACGCCGCTGTACATCGCCAATTACTGCGAGAATTACTGCGTTTACTGCGGCTTCAACTGCTACAACGATATACGCCGCATGAGACTTGACACCGCTCAGATTGAGCACGAGATGAAGGTCATCGCCGACAGCGGTATGGAGGAGATCCTTATCCTCACCGGTGAGAGCCGTGCTCAGAGCAGCGTTGAATACATCGGCGAGGCCTGCAAGCTGGCAAGAAAATACTTCCGCATGGTGGGCGTTGAGATCTACCCTGTGAATACCGAGGAATACCGCTATCTCCACGAATGCGGAGTTGATTACGTTACTGTTTTCCAGGAGACCTACGACAGCACTCGATATGAGCAGCTACACCTTCTGGGACACAAGAGAGTTTTCCCCTACCGCTTTGAGGCTCAGGAAAGAGCTCTCATGGCTGGAATGAGAGGCGTGGCAGGCTCGGCTCTTCTGGGTCTGTCTGACTTTCGCAAGGACGCTCTTGCCAGCGCCCTGCATATGTACTACCTCCAGAGAAAGTACCCTCACGCTGAGATCTCGCTGTCATGTCCAAGGCTTCGACCGATCGTCAATAATGACGAAATAAACCCTCTGGACGTTCACGAGAAGCAGCTCTGTCAGATCCTCTGCGCATACAGGATCTTCATGCCGTTCTGCGGCATAACAGTTTCCTCTCGAGAGAGCGCTCAATTCAGAGACGGTATCGTGAAGATTGCAGCTACTAAGGTATCTGCCGGTGTTTCCACTGGTGTAGGCGACCACGAAAGCAAGTATACCGGAAAGGAGAGCGAAGCAGAGGGCGACGAGCAGTTCGAGATAAACGACGGACGCAGCTTCAGCAAGATGTATGAGGATATGTCCAGCGAAGGCCTCCAGCCCGTGCTCAACGACTACCTTTATGTCTGATATCATTTGCGTTACGAACAGAAAACTGTGCTGTGAGGACTTCCTTCAGCGCCTGGAAAAGATCGCAAAGGCATCGCCAAAGGCTGTTATCCTTCGGGAGCACGACCTTTCGGACAAGGATTACACTGAGCTTGCTCTCAAAGCCGCTGAGATTTGCGGGAAATACGGTGTTCCGCTGATCCCTCACAGTCATTATATCCCTGGCATAGACTACGTTCAGCTAAAAATTGCCGAATTAGAAGAAAACTCCGGCATGAACGACTTCCGATATACAGGCGTTTCTGTCCACTCTCCCCAAGAGGCGGTCAAAGCGGAGGAGCTGGGGGCTGATTTTCTTATAGCCGGTCACATCTTTGAGACCGACTGCAAAAAGGGACTTCCTCCCAGAGGTCTGGACTACCTGAGAAGCGTTTGCTCCGCAGTAGACGTTCCTGTATACGGCATAGGCGGTATCTCACCTGAAAACATCGCTCTTGTGCACTCAGCCGGTGCTGCCGGAGCCTGTATCATGAGCTCACTGATGACCTGCAAGGACCCCGAGGAGCTTTTGGCTTCCCTTAAATAAAATGAGCCTCCTGCAAAAAAACAGGAGGCTTTTTCATGCAAAAGGGCTGACTCGCTATGAGTCAGCCCTTTTGGTTTTATTCCGGATCAGTCAGAGGATCAGTCCTCTTCCTTTCTCCTGCGAACTGCAAACGCAGTTCCTGCTGCGATCGCAAGCATTGCAAATGCGATACCAACGCCCGCATCACCTGTCTTAGGTGCGGAGGTCTTTGTACCGGCCTTTGCTGCTGTAGTCGTTGTAGTTGCAGCTGTAGTAGTTGTTGTTGCAGTATTAGTTGCGGTAGTCGCTGTTGTAGTGGTGGTCGTTACTGCGAAATCATCGATAACGATGATGCTTCCGTCAGTGTCCAGCTGAACATCACCAGTGATCTGGCCATTGACAAGAGTGAATGTGATGTCAGTTGTCACTACATAGCCGCTGGGAGCTGCTACCTCATGGATAGTGTATGTACCGTCCTTCAGCTGACGAACAAGTGTTGCTGTAGATCCTGAGATCCATGTGAGCTCATTGCCGTTGCTGCTGCTTACCAGCTTAGCCTCTTCGCCAAGGTCAACCTTGGAAATGTCGAATACGACCTCGCTGCCCTCCAGGTCAGTACCTGTGAGTGTGAGAGTTGCGCCCTTGATCTCGCTGCCGAGAACGTTCTGCTTGCTGATAGCTACGTCTGTCAGGCGGTAATCATCGATCATTGTAACAGTGCTTCCGGAAACACTTGTGTCGCCAGTGAGCTTTCCGTCAACGATCGTGAATGTGATGTCTGTTGTTACAACATAACCATTAGGAGCTGCGACCTCATGAAGTGTATAAGTACCGTCCTTGAGCTTTCCGATAGTTGTATCTGTAGAGCCGGATACCCATGTGAGCTCGCTGCCGCTGCTCTTGCTTACAAGAGAAGCGTCCTTTCCAAGGCCAACGTTCTCAAGGTCAAATACGACCTTATTGCCCTCCAGGTCAGTACCTGTGAGTGTGAGGGTCGCACCCTTGATCTCATTGCCGAGAACGTTCTGCTTACTGATAGTAACATCTGAAAGGATGTAGCCATCGATCATTGTTACTTTGCTTCCGGAAACGCTTGTCTCGCCAATGATCTGGCCGTCGTTTACGGTAAATACGATGTCTGTCGTTACTTCATAGCCTGTAGGAGAAGCTACCTCATGGAGTGTGTAAACGCCGTTTACAAGGTTTCCGATGAATGTGGGAGTTGAGCCGGAGATCCATGTGATCTCAGTTCCATTCTCCTTAGTTACCAGTGATGCATCCTTGCCAAGAGTGATCTCAGAAAGATCAAGCTCAATAGCATTGCCGTCACTGTCCTTACCAGTAAGTGTGAGCTTAGCGCCCTGGAGCTCGCTGCCAAGAACGCTCTGCTTGCTGATCTCTACATCAGTTGTGATGATCATATCGTCGATCATTGTGACCTTGCCGCTGTCAGAATCAACGTTCTCAGAATCACCTGTAACAACGCCGTCCTTGATAGTGAACTGGATATCTGTTGTTACAAGATAACCAGCAGGAGCAGCTTCCTCATGAAGTGTATAAGTACCGTCTGCAAGGCCCTTTACAAATGTGGATGTTGAGCCAGATACCCATGTTACAGAAGTGCCGCTTTCAGTTGAGCTAAGCTTAGCGTCTGTTCCAAGAGTGATGTTGTCAAGATCAAATACTACATCTCTGCCTGTCAGGTCTGTACCTGTAAGAGTAAGAGTTGCGCCCTTGACCTCATCGCCATAGACATTTGCCTTGCTGATCTGAACGTCAGTCTTGGTCATGTCGTCGATCATTGTTACTGTATTGCCGTCAATGCTGTCAGACTCAGTTGTGATCTTTCCGTCCTCAAGTGTGAAGACGATGTCAGTTGTCACCTCATAGCCAGAAGGTGTTGCCACCTCATGGAGAGTGTAAGTACCGCTGGCAAGATCCTTGATGAATGTAGAAGTCGTTCCAGAGATCCAAGTTACAGATGTGCCGTTGGAAACAGTTTTAAGCTCTGCCTCGTCACCCAGAACAACATTTGTGATATCAAATACGATATCGTTGCCGTTCTTGTCCTTACCTGTAAGAGTAAGAGAAGCGCCCTTGATCTCATCGCCAAACACATTGGACTTGCTGATCTGTACCTCGCCCTTCATCGTATCGACCATTGTGATTGAGTTGGAAGAGCTGCCGATGACCTTGCCGTCCTTGATAGTGAAGTTGATGTCGGTCGTTACCTCGTATCCGTCGGGAGCTGCTACCTCATGGAGAGTGTAGTTTCCGTCGGGAATAGACTTAACGATAGTCTCAGTTGTACCAGAGATCCACTTCAGAGAATCACCGATGTTTTCAAGAACTGCATCCTCACCAAGAACAATGCTGTCGCTGTCGAACTTAACGGAATTACCCTTATCGTCAATTCCAGTCAGTTCAAGAGAAGCGCCGCTGATCTCAGTACCGAAGGTGTTCTGCTTGCTGATATTCACATCAGCAGTGATAGTTGTTGTAGTTACAGTGGTTGTTACAGTTGTTGTGGCAGTTGTTGTAGTTGTAGCCTTTGTTGTTGTGGTAGTTGCCTTTGTTGTAGTAGTTGTAGCCTTTGTTGTAGTTGTTGCCTTTGTTGTAGTAGTTGTTGCCTTGGTTGTAGTTGTGGTCTCATCATCAATGAGAAGACCCGTAGCTATAGTGGCTGTTGAAGTTGTCTCAACTCCTGCCTTTATGGAAGTAGCAACCGTTGTAGTTACCATCTTAGTTGTAGTAGCTCTGGTTGTTGCAGTTGTCGTACGGGTGGTTGTTGCAGTTGTCGTACGGGTGGTTGTGGCTGTGGTCGTACGGGTGGTTGTTGCAGTAGTCGTACGGGTGGTTGTCGCAGTTGTCGTACGGGTTGTTGTGGCTGTGGTAGTACGAGTAGTTGTTGCAGTAGTGGTGCGAGTTGTTGTGGCTGTGGTCGTACGGGTGGTTGTTGCAGTAGTCGTACGGGTGGTTGTCGCAGTTGTAGTTACAGTAGTCGTAACTGTGGTGACAGTTGTTGCGGTAGTCGTCTGAGAAGTAGTATTCTCAGTTGTTGTATCAGCTGTGGTAGTGGTTGTTGTTGCAGCTGTTGTAGTAGTTGCTTCAGTGGTAGTGGTCGTTGCTACAGTTGTTACCTGAGTATAATCCTCAGGAAGATCGGTGTAGCTGAAATGCCACTCACCGCCAACATTTGTGAAATATCCGTCTGTGATGAGCCATCCAGTAGATGCGCCGTCTGTCTGAGTAGTAGAATCAGGATCAGGCACTAAATAAATGCCGGCACAGTTATCAACGTGAATCTCATTTAATGAAGTCAAGTTCCAAACAATGTGCTGAGAGATCTTGTCCAGCCACTTGTTCTGCTCAGAATGAGCCTCAGTGCTTGCTTTGCTTGTTCCGCTTGCAATCTCATCTCCGTTTTCATCAACAAAAATGAAATCGAACATTCCAAGTGTAACTTCATCGACCTCATCGAAATTGAAAACCAGCATCTGGTTTTCTTTCATCTTGATCTGGAATGCATTAGGATTACCGATCTGACCACCCATGAGCTTGGAGAACTCATCTCCGTCAACATAATAAGTTGCGTTATCGGGATAAGATGAAAGGTCTATGTATGCGTTATTAAGGGTCTTGATAGGAGTTACGTCAGCGACCTTTCCTGATTCGAGCAGCTCAGCTGAAACAGCCTTCATGTGCTCAATAACAGGCTCGACCCTCTTCTTAGATGTCTCCTCGGGATCCTCGATGATCACCTTCAGCTCTTTTTCAGTACGAGGATCTGAAACTCGATCCGGGCTGTCCGTATAAAGATAAATAGGAGACTCAGCGCCTTTTCCTATGAATACTCGTCCGTGGTCACGGGGAGTAGTAGGAAGATCCTCAATTGAATAGATCTTGGTATCGTCTGTTATCTTGGTGTCACCATTGAAGTTGACGTACTTTGAGATCGCGATCGCACCTGAGGAATCACCAGAGAGGTTAGGATTGACAGGAGGCATTCCATCGCTCTCACCAGAGCTTATCGCACCATAGTAGTTAGTCTGGAAGTTAGACTGGATATCGTGATTCTGCTGCTCAAAACGGTCAGCAGTGATCCCGAAGTAAAGACCGTTTCCAAGGATCTCCTTGAAATCGTAATTCTTGCTATTTGATACTACCTTCTTAAAGGAAACTGTATTCTTATAAGAAGTGATATTGTTAACATTATCAGTCTCACTGGACATTCCCTCGTAAGTAAGAGTATGCCCCTTGAAAATCATACCGTCCTGAAGAAGAGTCTTCTGTTCATTAGTGGGGATGTCTGAAATGCTCTTATTATCCTCAGTTTTGTACAGTTTCAGGTCGAATATTTCATTGCCGCTTTCTCTGATAGTAGCTCCTGCTCTATCATTGCAGAGCCAGTAGCTCTCGTCGATAGTCTGTACAGGGATAACGATCTTATCAGTGTTTTCGCCGGTCACCTTAGCTACAAAGTAGTCGATGAACGGTGAGGTCTTATGCTCAACGGTGATATAAGCATAAATATTGTCGCTGTCCTTGATAGTTACAGGCTCCTCGAAATCAAGAACGATATCAAAGGTAGCGTTGTGACTGATGATATTGATAGTTGTTGTAGTTGGGTCTGTTGCCTTGTTCTCAAAACGATAGCCTGGGATCTCATCCTTTGCGTCAGACTTGACCTGAGCAAAGTTGAACATCTGGCCGTTGGCTGCATAAACACGGCTAAAGACACCGTGTTCCTCAGCGTTATACGGGATAGGATCGCCGGAAGTCGACATTCCGCCGTCAGCATAGGGAATAAAGTTGTAAAGATCCACATGAGACTGTGGCTCGTTTTTAGGGTCGATCTCATTCAGTGACCAGCCGATTATATCATCCTGGCTGAGGGTCTTAGGATCCTCGCCCTTAGGATAGATATAGCTGAGGACATAATAATTACTGAAAGTCTCGTCCTGAAGAGGAGCAAGGTTTTCGCCAGTATAGTCGTAAACATTTACGTCAACTGAATGTCCGCCGATAGCCTTGGGCTCGAAAGTATCATTTTGAAAACTGAACTGCGAGGTGATCTTGGTCAGTGAATCCACAGACTTCAAAGGAAGTCCCTCGATAGAGTCTACCTTCTTGCAATTAGTTCCGTTTACTGCGTCCTCAAGAGAAAGCTCAGTAGTCGGGTCGTTGTTTTTTACAACAAATCCCTCAACGCTCACAGATGCCGGGACAGCGTTATAAGATTGGCCCCAAACGTTAGTGAACTCTTTCTCTTCAAACGGTTCAAGCCGGCCAGAAGACCAGGGCTCGCCGTCTGCATTGATCTCTATCAGGCGATAGTGATCGTGGCTTTCGCCTTCATCGTAAGTGTAGCTCGGATAACCAGTGTTATCTTCACCTACAGCATGAACGAGAAGATAATAAGTATTGTCGGGAGTCGTAATGTTGATAGGCGTTCCAGAGGTAGTCTCAAACCCTATCTCGGCATAAAGCTCATTGATCCCCTGATACGGTAATCCATTGCCATCTTCCCCTTTATCGGCATAGAAAATGGGTCCTGCATCAGTTGACTCGCCTGCACCAGCTGCGTTTACGAAAAACGAGCCGAGAGATATGCTCGTTAATCCGGTGACAGCAGCTGTCAGCAGCGAAAGTCCTCGCTGCCTGATCGATTTCTTCATGGCTTCTCCCCCTTTTTTTCTTTCCCAGAGGAGCTAATCCCCCGGGATCAGCCATTATTCTCAATAACTTCTGCGATGTAACGTGCTGATAAAAGCTAACACTTGTCCGTGTTTCAGCTAAAATGGCACATTATTACCTATAAATTTTATCATATATAAATATGAAAGTCAACGCAAATATTATCATACTATGAATAAATTGAGAATATTTTACATTCGTGACAAAAAATCTCGATTTTACGATTTTACTTTCGTCAATATTACATTTCGTTTGTACAGATAGTAAAATCGCTCAACTTACCATCGGTGGATATATTAAATATTTAGCGGACATTTCAAGGCTTTAGTTATTTGTTATTACAGCGTATGAACGCTAGCTGCTCAATTATTTCCATTTATAGTTTGACTAACACTGAGCATAATACTACCACGGCATCAAAATATTTTCCAAAGGAGAACAAAACAATGAGCAATAACAGCAATAACAATGGCGAGATGACACAGAAGGGCCGTGAGGCTCTTGAGAGATTTAAGATGGAGTCTGCAAGCGAGATGGGCATCAACCTCAAGCAGGGCTACAACGGTGACCTGACCTCTCGTGAGGCCGGATCCATCGGCGGCCGTATGGTCCAGAAGATGATCAGCGCATATAAGCAGCAGTAACGCAAACGATATTCCAACAAAAATGCCGGAGCGTGTCTAGCTCCGGCTTTTTGTTACTTATTCTTTCTTCTTATCAAAATGGCAACGATGTCTGCGCCTATATTTGCACTGACAACAGCTCCGATATGAGCGATCATTTCAGCCTTACGGCCGGTACGCTTGATCATCTCCTTCTCGATCTCCTTGGCGAGAGTCTCATCTCTGCCGCAGATAATGATGTACGGAGTCTGAGGAGTCATCCTCTTTTCTGCGCAGTCACACAGCTTCGGGACGATGTTCTTCTCGCCTCTGATCTTGTCTACGGTAGCAGTCTCGTTATCAGTAAATTCGATGATAGGCTTCAGACCAAGAAGCTCTCCTGCAAAGGCCTTAGCGGCGGAAACTCTTCCGGACTTCTTAGCGTATTTGAGAGAGTAAGGAACAGCGTATATCGCTGCAACATTGAACCAGTCTTCTAAATATGCAACGACGTCCGCAGCCTCAGCGCCCTTTCTGATCTTCTTTACAGCTTCCATTATGGGATAGCCGTAAAGCACCGTATAAGCCTTGGAGTCCAGGTTGTAGATGTTCATTTTGCCGACTGCTTCAGGATTGTTATCGAAGAAGTCGTTCTTTCCGATAATAGCATTGTTATAAGTACCTGAGCCGTGGCTGTTGATGGAAACTACGATAACATCGGTAACTCCGTCATCGTACATCTCCTTATATGCCTCTTCAAATCTAAGGGGAGTGATCTGAGCGTGCTTGGGGATCTCGTCGGTTTTTTCCATCATCTCGTAGATCTCCTCGCTTGACTTATCGAAGATCTCGAAGAAAGTCTCCCCTGCAAATGTGAGCTCAAAGGGCAGTACCTTGATGCCAAGCTCCTCGATCACCTCTTTTGAAAGATCGCAGCAGCTGTCTGTAAGTATCATTATCTTAGACATTTTGTTTTTCTCCTTTACCATTCATATTTTGTGAGCTTTCCCTCACGGGAAAGGTCAGGATAATCCCACTGCCTCAGCGCCTCATAAACGGCGATAGCAGCGGAATTTGACAGATTAAGGCTCCGCAGCTCGTTCCTCATTGGGATCCTAACGCAGCTTTCGGGGTTTTGGTGGAGGAGCTCCTCCGGAAGTCCCCTGTCCTCTCGCCCGAAGATGAGATAGCTGCCGTTGGGGTAGCTGACGTCACTGTGGACCTGTCTGCCTTTTGTTGTAAAGTAGAAGAACTTTCCGCCCTCATTCCGAGCGAAAAACTCTTCCAGACCGTTGTATCTTGTTATATCCAGCTTGTCCCAGTAATCGAGACCGGCTCTTTTCAGGTGCTTATCTGTTATCTCAAAGCCCAGTGGTCCCACAAGGTGGAGCCTTGCTCCCGTAACAGCGCAGGTGCGTGAAATGTTACCTGTATTCTGCGGTATTTGGGGCTCCACAAGGACAATGTTAAGTTCATACATTTTTGCGCCTCTTGAATAATAAACTATCTGCGGCAGAAAATATACCTGTGGCACTTTGCCGCAAAAAGCTACGCCAAGGAAGTGATCAACATGGATATAAAAGCCATTGCTAAGGGCACAGCAGCCGGTGCAGCAGCAGGTCTGGCCTGCTATGCGCTGGCCTCTGCAAGTGCCGTGAAAAAGCACAGCATAAAGAGGGACGCCGGCAAAGCCATGAAGGCCGCCGAGGTCCTTCTAAGGGATATAAAATCCGTTATCATGTAGCGGAAAGACCGGAGTTTTTCCGGTAGCCGAGATAGCTCTCAAGTATCAGCACAGCAGCTACAGCATCAACAACTGCCTTTCGTTTTTTCCCTCTGGTATTTGTCACGTTAAGATAACCGTGAGCTGATACAGTTGTGCAGCGCTCGTCCCAGAGCTTGACGGGGCAGCCGGTGAGCTTTTCAAGCTCCTGAGCGAAAAGCTGGCATTTTTCAGCACGCTCTCCGACTGTTCCGTTCATGTTTTTGGGATAGCCAACAACTATCTCCTCAGCACTGAGCTCCTTAGCCTGCTCTGCTGTCTTTTCGATACAGCGGGCGAAATCCTTTTCGTTTATAACAGTTACCGGCGATGCGATCATCTCGCTTTTTCCGCAAACTGCGATACCAGTTCGTGAATCGCCGAAATCAACTGACATTATTATCATTCCACACCTCTTAGGTACATATTCACCATGGCTTTACTGTGCCGATGATGTCCTTAACAGAAGAGATGCCCTTGCTGTCCAGCCAATCATCCATCTCATCAATGATCTTTACCGGAGCGTAGGAATCCGTGAAGATAGCGGCTCCCACCTGAACAGCAGAAGCTCCGGCCATCATCAGTTCGATAGCGTCACGGCCGGAGGAAACGCCTCCCATTCCGATAACAGGGATACCAACTGCGTTTGCGACCTGCCAAACCATACGGACAGCTATCGGGAAAACTGCCGGACCGCTCATTCCGCCAACGTTATTGCGGAGGATAGGCCTTCCGGTATTGATGTCGATCCTCATTCCGAGAAGAGTGTTTATCAGGGAAACCGCATCTGCTCCGGCAGCCTCAACAGCCTTTGCGATCTCAGTAATGCTTGTAACATTAGGAGAGAGCTTTACCACAAGGGGCTTCTTCGTGGCCGCACGGACCTTCTTAGTGACCTCCTCAGCCATGTCGCAGCGTGTACCAAAGGCAGCTCCGCCCTGCTTTACATTGGGGCAGGAAATGTTCAGCTCGATCATGTGTACATCGGTCTCGTCCAGCTTGGCGGCGACTTCGGCGCACTCCTCAGGAGTTGCTCCGGCGATGTTAGCAAGTACCACCAGATCCTTTGTCAGGAGGTTTGGCAGCTCGCTCTCGATAAAATGATCGATACCAGGATTTTGCAGACCAACAGAATTCAGCATACCTGCCGGTGTTTCGGCAATTCTTGGAGCAAGATTTCCTGTACGAAGGTGAAGGGTAGTTCCCTTTGTTGCGATACCGCCCAGCTTGCTCAGAGGAAAGAGTTCCTCATACTCACGGCCGTATCCAAAGACGCCGGAAGCCGGGATCACAGGGTTTTTGAAGTCCACTCCGCAGATATTTACAGAAAGATCAGCCATTACCAGAGCACCTCCTCAGCATTGAATACTGGGCCGTCTTTACAGACATGGGCGAAGTATTCCTCGTCATTCCGCTTTGTGCGGCAGGCGCAGCCAAGACAAGCTCCGATACCGCAGGCCATCCTCTCCTCAAGGGAGATCTGGCAGAAAATGCCTTTATCCTTGCAGATAGCGGCGATGTTTTTCAGCATGGGCATGGGTCCGCAAGCATAAACTGCGTCAATGCCACCCTGCTCCGCCAGCTCCTTGAAAGGATCTGTGACAAAGCCGTGAATGCCGGCGCTTCCGTCATCAGTGCAAAGGATAGCCTTAGCACCGGCAGCAGCAAAGTCTTCCTGAAGTATGGCGGCTGCTGCATTGCGGAAGCCGCTGATCATGGTCGCTTTGCTGCCGTAGATCTTGGCCAAGGGCAGCATGGGAGGAGTTCCTATGCCTCCGCCTATGAGAACGACCTTCTTGTAATTCGTATCAACAGTAAAGCCATGTCCAAGAGGAGCAAGCATATCGATAAGTTCCCCTTGGTTGAGACGAGCGATCTGCTCAGTTCCTTCACCACGGATCTCGAAAATGATGCGGAGAGTGCCTTTTTCCTTATCTATCCCTCCGATAGAGATCGGTCTGCGGAGGGTGAAGCTGTTAGCTCTTATATGGACGAACTGTCCGGGCTGAGCTATGGAAGCCACCTCCGGACAGCTTATCTCGAAGCTGTATATCTGGCGTGCTATAGCTTGTTTGCTTGAAATTATGTAGTTGCCTTGTGTGTATTTCATATTTTCTCCTTGATGTATTTTATAGGCTTAGTAATCCTTGCGGCTGCCGCAGTTCTTGCACTTGCTGAACAGGCCAAATCTTCCGCCGCAGTGAACGCATAAGCCCTGCGTGCGCAGAAAAGCCGCTACGCTCTTGTGGCGATAGAGCTCAGATGCGCTGTAGGCGACTCCACGGAAATAGATCGTGCGAACTCCCTCGCCGGTGCCCTTCTTATCCACCTCGAAAGAGGGCATTGCGTATTCATTTTCTGGCTCCCAGGTAGTTCTGGAGCTCTCCACTGTGATCTCACGAAGGCCACAGGTAAGGGCATTGTAGACGATCTCCTTTACGCCTCTGGGGATCGTTATCGACTTGAGAGAATCGCAGCCGTTGAAGGTCTTATAGCCGACCTTGGTGATCTGTAAGGGCAGCTTCACATTTTCGAGAGCTGTACAGCCGTCAAAGGCAGAATCGCCGATATCGTAGACAGCATCAGGGATAATAACGCTCTTGATGGTGGTGTTGCCCTTGAAAGCGCCGCTGCTGATGACCTCGACATCCTCAGGGATCTCGACTTCTTCTGCGGAGCCTTTGTATTTTTCGAGCATACCGTGAATGATCACGAAATCCTCAGGAGAGGACTTCTTCTTGGGCACAGGAGCAGGCTGTGCGGCCTTGGGCTCTTCCTTCTTGGGAGCAGGAGCTGGCTGTGACGCCTTGGGCTCTTCCTTCTTGGGCGCAGGAGCTGGCTGTGACGCCTTGGGCTCTTCCTTCTTGGGAGCAGGAGCTGGCTGTGACGCCTTGGGCTCTTCCTTCTTGGGAGCCGGTGCAGGCTGTGCGGCCTTGGGCTCTTCCTTCTTGGGCGCAGGAGCTGGCTGAGCAGCCTTGGGCTCTTCCTTCTTGGGAGCAGGAGCTGGCTGTGCGGCCTTTGGCTCTTCCTTCTTGGGGGCAGGAGCTGGCTGGGCGGCCTTAGGCTCTTCCTTCTTGGGAGCCGGTGCAGGCTGTGCGGCCTTGGGCTCTTCCTTCTTGGGAGCCGGTGCAGGCTGTGCGGCCTTGGGCTCTTCCTTCTTGGGAGCAGGAGCTGGCTGTGACGCCTTGGACTCTTCCTTCTTGGGAGCCGGTGCAGGCTGTGCAGCCTTTGGCTCTTCCTTCTTGGAGGCAGGAGCTGGCTGTGACGCCTTGGGCTCTTCCTTCTTGGGGGCAGGAGCTGGCTGTGCGGCCATAGGCTCTTCCTTTACTTCTTCCTTTTTGAGAGGGGGCGTCAGTATAGGCTTTGTCTCTTCCTTCTTAACAGCCGACTGAGCATCACGGAGTACATTCTTGCCTTTCGCCTTTACGGTGACCTTCAAAGCCTTGACCGCTGGCTTTACGGTCTTTTCTTCGTTCAGCGGAAATTTAGTTCCACAGTAACCGCAGTACCAATTTGCGACTGTCTTGTCCGCAGGCATCTCTGCTTTGCATTGGGGACACTTAACTGCCGAAAACTTTTTTTCTTCCATAAATTCCTCCTGATAGCATTATTTCAAGCACTGTCTAAACACAGCGATGATAGTCCTAAAACACGGCTGTAAACGAAGGTTTGCCGTAAATTTCCTCCTTCACAGCCTGATTTATATAATTATAACACATTATTACAGAAAAATCAACCGTATTTCTGTCATTTTATTCAAAAATCTGTGAAAGCATCGTGACAGGTTTGCCGTAGGACTATGAACAGATGCCTGTTTTTGGCTGTTTGACTGTGTCTTTGGCTTGACAGAGAGCCTTGTTATGGGTATAATAAAACTGTAAATACCCGAAGGAGGTATATAATGAAAGGATCAAATATCGCCGGTGCTATTGCCGGAGCTGCTCTGGCCTGCGGGATCGCCGCAGTGATACCCTTTGCAGCAAAAGCCGCTACTCCTGATGAGGCCGCTGCCGTTGCCAGATCATACGGCTACTCTGAGGAGGACATCCAACGTGCTTATAACGAGTATGAGCAAAACCCTGAGCTTTATCCTCCGGAGAAGATCGACGAGTACATCGATAAGCTCCATGAGGCTCACCAAAAGCAGGTCTCTGTCGTTCCTCAGCAGACCAATGTGGTCATCCCTGCACTGACTACTACCACCGTTGCTCCTGCTGCACAGCAAGGTCAGGAGCCAGAATCTCCTGTTACTCCTGCTCCTGTGGACGACGGCAGCATCACTCTGACTGCATCAGACGGCTCTACTTTCACGAGGATCAGCCGTGAGAAGTTCATCGCACTTTCCTATGAAGACAAGCTGGCTTACTTGAGCACCTTCACTGAAGCTCAGCAGCAGGCCATCATCGACGACCTGAGCCCTGCTGAGAACAGGAGCCTTCTCAAACAGCTCCCTACCGATAAGAAAGTCGAGGTCATCGACAAGATCTCAGAGATCACCAGTGATATGGGTATGACCATAACCGTTGAAGAGCTCTCAGATGACAACGTAAAGATCGCTATGAAGAACGATAAGGGAGAGCTCCTGAATGTCTCCGAGGCAGGTGCTTCCGTCGAGAAGACCGGCTACGACAGAAGAGGTATCCTGACGTTCTGCGGAGGGCTTTTCATCACTGCTCTTGCCGGTATCGCTTTTGTAATGAGGAAGTGCTTTGGTAAAGAAGGAAACGGTGAGGCTAATGAGTGAGAAAAAAAGAAATTCTCCCCTTCTCCACATCGCAACTCCATTTATCATGCTGGCTCTTTGCACAGGTATCACAGCAGCAGCCCTGATAAAGCCATACGATAAGCTGAAAATGTACCTGAATATAGCCTTTATGGACACCCTAAAGTCAGAGCCCGGCGGAGATGCTTCAGGACTTGTGATCAAGGACAATAAGATCATCGAGGATTATTCCGGAAAGACCAGCTCTACAGGCGAAGTTATCAGGCCAAAATTCGGCGAGCTCTTTGCCATGCTGAAAAGTGAGGCCTTCGATGTTGACGTTCCTGTTTACTGGGGAAGCGGATCTGAGCTGCTTGAGCTGGGTGCTTGTCAATCCACCGGATCGGCAGTTCCCGGAACAGAAGGAAACGCTGTTATCAGTGCCCATGTAGATACCTTTTTTTCGGGTCTTGATAAGCTGGACATCGGTGACAAGATCACTTTAAATACGAATTACGGCGAATTCACCTACATAGTGAAGGAGCTGATCGAATTTAAGGCGACTAACGGCAAATACGTTCTTCCTACTGAGGACACAAGGCTGACTCTTTATACCTGCAAAAAAGATATCCTGGGCGGCTCCGATCAGCGCTTTGGAGTTATCTGTGAGCTCACAGAGAGCAGCTTCTACACTGAGGCAGGAGGTGATGCACAGTGAAAAAGCCTTCGTCTTACATCGTTTCCCTGGTGCTGTCTGTCATCACGGTTTTCGTGACCTTGGCTCTTATGGGAACTATGGTGGTCTTTATCCATGCAACTCCCGAAAAAGCCATTAGTCTGGCTCAAGACAAGCAGACTGCTCCCATGATACTCAATGAGCTGGAAAGCTATTTCAAGGACAGGACAAGCTCCTCAGGGATCCCGACCAATGTTTACACAGACGCTGTTTCTGAAAGCCTTATCCGTGACATCAGAGATCAGCAGATCCGTGACGGTTTCATGTTCATGAAGTCCGGTAACACCTCTGACGGTATCGCTGACCTGGATAAACTGGACGAGAGCCTGGAGCAGTTCTTCAGCAGCTACGCCAGCGAAAACGGCATCGAGAAGGACAAGAAATATGACACAGCCCTGGAGAAGGCGCAAACTTCCGCAAGAAAAGTAGTTTCAGAAAAGTGCGATATCTATAAGATGTCCTCTCTCCGTAGCCATGGCGTCCTCAAAAAAGTCGGTGTGATCTACAGAGATCTGGTCTACATCATCGCCGGACTCTTCGGTGCAGCCGCAGTTTTGATCCTGCTATTGATACTGACCTGCCGCAAGGAAAAAAGGTCAGTGCTGTACTGGCTTGGAGTCTCATGCTTGATTGCAGGAGCTGTAGGAACTATCCCCTCTGCCATATTGCTCGGCACCGGTTATTTCAACTCATTTTCTATCAAGCAGCCCTCTGTCTTCACAGCCTATACCTCAGCTATGAACGGCCTGACGTCTGCATTTATGGCCGCTTCTATCGCTGTGACAGCCGTAGGGATCGCTATGCTGATAGTCTACGGAGTTCTTCTCAGCAAAGAAAAAACAGTCACACCCACAGACGTTTCTAACGTCAGCAAATAACAATGTTCAGGAGCAGCCCTGTGCTGCTCCTTTTTTGTTATTCAAGTCAAACACATCCTCTCTATTTTTTTCAAAAAAATCCCCGTAAGATCGTTGACTATCACCTAAAATCATGCTATAATGAAGTTGATCAGTTGCCAAACTGAAAAAATTCAAAAGGAGGCAAAAAATTATGGCATCTATCAAAAAGTATGTGGCTGAGTTCATCGGAACTATGGTTCTGGTAACACTTGGCTGCGGAACAGCTATGCTGGTAGGCTGTGACGCTGTGAACGGCGGCGGCTACATCCTGACAGCGCTGGCCTTCGGTCTCGTTATCGTTGGCATGGCTTACAGCATCGGAAACATCTCCGGCTGTCACATCAACCCGGCAGTTTCTCTGGGCGTTCTTCTCAGCGGAGGAATGACAGTATCCGACTTCTTCGGCTACATCATCTCTCAGTGTCTGGGCGCTTTCGCCGGATCCGGTATCCTGGCAGCTATCTTCAGCCTGGGCGACGTTGCTGACAAGACTGGCGGCTTCGGCTCAAACGGTCTTGCCGGTGTAAACGGCAGCGCTGCTGCTGGTCTGTTAGTCGAGATCGTTCTCACCTGCATTTTCGTACTCACTATCCTGGGCGTTACCTCTAAGAAGGCCGGACACGGCTCCTTCGCTGGTCTGGTTATCGGTCTTACACTGACACTGGTACACATCCTCGGTATCGGCCTCACAGGTACTTCCGTTAACCCTGCAAGAAGCATCGGACCCGCTATCGCTTCTTCCATCAACGGCAACTCCGATCCTCTTAGCTCACTGTGGGTATTCATTGTTGGTCCTTTCGTTGGTGCAGCTCTCGCAGCCTGCATCTACAAGTTCCTTGAGTCAGGCGCTGAGGAAGTCAAGGAGACTCCCGCTCCCGCACCTGTAAAGAAGAACACTAACAACAAGAACAACAAGAACAGCAAGAAAAAGTAATTCAAGCGGCGCACATCAAAAAGGTGTGCGCCTTCTCTTTAGGAGGAACTATGAAGAAGATCGCAGTGCTGCTCTTCGCCCTAGTCATGCTTTTGTGCTGCGGCTGCTATGAGGCGGAGCTGGATCCCCCGGAGAGCTATGAGATAACCAACGGCTCCGGAGAGACCTATACTGTTGAATACCGTGAAAGGAACGGCTTTCCCGACACCGGTGTAGATTACAGTATTTCATCAGGTGATAAAAAGCTGATAGAATACGGCGGCGGAGATTACAAAAATCTTTACACAGCAAAACCGTCTGAGGTGTTATTCCTGTTCAAAAACGGAGCATCTGAGTATTACTACCTCCGCAGCGAAGATTATTGCTATATCTTCGGCGGAGAATATGACTTTTTCAAAAAAAGCCTTAGACTTTATGCTGACTGGAGCTCAGCGTCAGAATTGGAAAAGAATAATGCCTTCGATTTTGCAAAAAAGCTCCGAAAGGCTTTCAAAAAAGAAGAATTGAGATCTCTGTTTGAATCCGCCGGCTACGATTCTGCGCTAATTATCGCCCTTTTTGATTTAAAATAAAAAAATCTGAAATTTTTTCAAAAAACCCTTGACAAACCTGAAAAACCGTGCTATAATATATATCGTTGATTACGGAACATTCAAACGTCTGGGTGTGGCGCAGTTGGTAGCGCGCTACCTTGGGGTGGTAGAGGCCGTGGGTTCAAGTCCCGTCACTCAGACCAATTGATGACTTCCGGTACTTAGTTACCTATCAGGTAGTTCCCCAACTTCCTGAGAAACGATTTAAGTTCAGTAGTCAGCAAAACAGTCCAGTTTTTACTGGACTGTTTTTTTGTGCAATATAAAGCTCCCTCCCGAAGGAAGGAGCTTTTTTCATTTGTTCATTAGGAGCTGGGACAGCTGGATCAGCCGATCCATGTCAAGCTGCTCTATGCGGGCGCTCTCCGGCAGTCCAAGGCTGCTAAGAGCCGAATATACCTCCTGCTTCCGTATGCCCATCATTGAGGACAGTGCGTTGGAGAGGGTCTTTCTGCGCTGCGAGAAGCCGCTCTTGACCATGCGGAAGAAAAACTTCTCCTCCTCGGCAGAGAGCCTTGGCTCCTTGTTAAGATCGATCCTGATGACTGCTGAGTCAACGTTTGGCGAGGGCATGAAGCTGCCACGGGATACGCCAAACAGCTTCTTAGGTGTGCCGTAATAGTTCACTCCCACGGTGATAGCACCGGACTCTCTTGTTCCTACCTGAGCACAAAGGCGCTGAGCGGCCTCCTTCTGTACCATTACAGTTATGGACTCGATAGGCAAGCAGCTCTCCAGAAGCATCATTATTATTGGCGAAGTGATATAGTAGGGCAGATTTGCACACACAGCTACTCTCAGGCCGTCAAATTCTCTCTGGATGAGCCCCATAAGGTCGCACTTCATTACGTCTTCGTTGTAGATCTTGATGTTGTCAAAGTCAGCAAGGGTCTCTTCCAAAATGGGCAGAAGGCGGCTGTCGATCTCCACCGCTGCAACCTTGTCCGCACGAAGGGCAAGCTCCTTGGTGAGCACTCCGATACCTGTTCCTATCTCAAGAACTCCCCAGCCGGGTGCTGCGTTTCCGTTTTCAGCGATCCTCGGGCAGATAGTTGGGTCGATGATAAAATTCTGGCCAAGACCCTTTGAGAAGCTAAAGCCGTGTCTGCCCAGAATATCCTTTACTGTTCCGATATTTGTCAGCTCCATGTTTACTCCTCTACCGGATGACGCTGCTTCTCGGAAAACTCGCTCTGCTTTGCGTCGTTGAGCTTGTCCATATCGTTTACCAGATAATCTGCGGACCGGAAGGCTCGCTGGAAATCCTGATCGCTGAAATAGACTTTCAGGTCAACGAACTCCCCGTCAATGACTATGTCGATCCCGCAAATCTGTCTGCCGGGGTATTTTTTTCCGGCATAGGCGATGTACTGGTCAATCTCATGGCGGGACATTTCTCCGCCTATCACGTTTATTTTCATAGCTTGCCTCCATTCATTCTTTTTATAACTGCTTCGGCACACTTCATGCCGTCAACTGCTGCTGATACGATACCGCCGGCAAATCCTGCCCCCTCTCCGCAAGGATAAAGCCCCCGGAGACTTTCCGACACCAGATCTTCGCCACGGCTGATCCTTACAGGCGAGCTGCTTCGGCTCTCAACGCCTGTGAGAAGAGCTCCTCCGTCATCAAAGCCTGCTATCTTTTTTCCCATTTCCGGAAGCCCTAGCCGCAGGCTCTCGCAGACGAGATCCGGAAGGTATTCCTCAAGGGACGCCGGACGAACTCCAGGCCTGTAGGAGGGCTTCACAGTATCTGAGAGCGCAGGCTCCCCTCCGCTGAGGAAGCTGCCAACACTTATCGCCGGAGCATGGTAGTCCCCTCCTCCGGCTGCAAAAGCCTTCTCCTCGATCTTTCGCTGAAAATACATTCCAGCCAGGGGATCGTCGCTGCCGTAGTCCTTTGGGTCTATGTTCACAAGAAGGGCGCTGTTGGAATTCTCTGCATCTCGGGCAAAGCAGCTCATGCCGTTTACAGCCAGCCTGCCTTCCTCTGATGACGCAGCCACGACCGATCCGCCCGGACACATACAGAAGGTGTACAAGGCTCTTCCGTTAGGCAAATGCACTGCCAGCTTGTAATCAGCCGCTTTCAGAGCTGGGTGGCCGGCCATTTCGCCGTACATAGCTCTGTCGATGTCCTGACGGCGGTGCTCGATACGGACTCCCACAGCAAAGCTCTTCTGGGTCATTGCGATACCCTCCCTCTGGAGTAGCTGGAAAACGTCCCTGGCGCTGTGACCGGTGGCAAGGATGAGACTATTTGCAGACAGCTGACAGATCTGGCCGTCCTTCTCATAGCTTGCTCCTGTCAGGTTACCATTTTCAGAGGAAAATCCGCAAAATCTCGCACCAAAGATGACCTCTCCTCCCAGAGAGATCACCCTCTCACGGAGGGCTTTTACTGTTCCACGGAGCCTATCTGTGCCGATATGAGGCTTTGCAATGTAGGTTATCTCCTCAGGCGCTCCAAACTCCACCAGACGCTGAAGGATCCAGCTGATACGGGGATCCTTTATGCCTGTGGTCAGCTTTCCATCGGAAAAAGTACCTGCACCGCCTTCACCGAACTGAACATTGCTCTCGGGATCAAGCCTTCCGCCTGATGCAAACTCCTCCACCGCACGGCAGCGGGAGTCAACATCTCCGCCACGCTCAAGAACTATAGGCCGAGCGCCGGACATTGCAAGAACAAGGGCTGCGAACATTCCTGCCGGGCCAAATCCGACTATGACCGGCCTGTGTTCAGTGGGACTCACAGCCGGGATCTTATAGTGGAAAGGCACATATTTCACGGCATTTTTCAGGCTTTTCAGAAGCCTGTCCTCGCCCTTTGCCTCAATATCCAGCGAAATGATAAAGTGTATATCTGACTTCTTTCTTGCATCAACCGACTTTTTCGATAGCTTTACGCTCCTGATGCGCTCCGGAGAGAGCTTCAGCCGGTCTCGGCAAATTGCTCTCAGGTCGCTGAGATCACAGTCCAGCGGCACTTTTATGTTGCTGACTCTTATCATTAGCGCCCCTCCTTCACCTGAAGTGCGCAGCTCCTGCCGGCCGCTTCGCCGGAGGACCATGCCCACTGTAAATTATATCCGCCGCAGTCTCCCACTACGTCAAGCACTTCTCCGCAGAAGAAAACAGCTCTATGGAGCCTCGAACGCAGCTCTCCGTCAACGCAGCTGCCGTGGATCCCTCCGCAGGTGGCCTGTGCGCTCTGCCAAGGAGCACAGCCTGTAACCGGGAACTCTGCTGCCTTGATAAGAGCTGCAAGGGATCTTATCTCGCTGTCAGTAACAGTTGAGATCTTCTCGGTCATGGGTCTGCCCACGGCTCTTTTTACCAAATATACCGAAGGATTTTTCGCAAACAGTCCGGTGACCAGCTCCTCCAGGGAAAAACTGCCCTTGCGCTTTCTCATAGAGAAAAGGTAATCTGTCAGCTGACGCTTGTCCATTTCTGGCAAAAGGTCAGCTCTGAGAGTGAGCCTGCCTTCGTACTGCTGATACAGATAGGCCAGGTCGAATACGCATATGCCGGAAACAGTGCTGTCAGTGAACTGTATCTCGCCCTCCTCAGTGCGAAGGATCTCTCCCTGAGAAACTGCGGAGATCCTGCCCTTCATGCGAACTCCTTTAAGGCCTTTCAAAAGGCTCTGGTCGGTCTTCAAAGGCGCCACTGCCGGACAGATCTTAGCAGTCTTATAGCCCAGCTCACGCAGGATCTTGATGACCGTTCCGTCTGTGCCGTGCTGGGGCGAAGCATATCCGCCGGCTGCTGCGATAAGCCCTCTGCACGAAAACTCGCCGGAAGGAGTTTTAACAGACGCTCCGTTTTTTCTCGGAGCTATCCCTGTCACGCAGTAGTCGGCCCCGCACAGGAACTCCACTCCAAGCTCCTCACAGCGCTGCCGAAGCGCATTGAGTATTGTTGCAGCACTTTCACTGTGAGGATAAACTCTTCCCCGATCATCGGCGTAAGTCATTATTCCCATTAGCCGGAAAAGCTCCTCGCCGAAGCTGTTTTCCCGTATCAGCTTTGCGGCGTCAAGAGAGCCGTGGTAGTTTTCCGGGGAAATAGACCTATTGCTCAAATTACAGCGGCCGTTTCCTGTGGCAAGGATCTTCTTTCCCACCCTGTCACAGCGCTCAAGCACGGTCACATTCAGCTCAGGAGCCGTTTTCTTTGCTGAGATAGCTGCCGCAAGACCGGAAGCTCCTCCGCCGATTATAATGATATCCTTGTCCATAGAAGCTCCTTACTGGGGGATAATGTCGATCACTACGACTTCAGGGCGGTTGTTCAGTCTGACCGGTGCCGGAGAAGCTCCCAGGCCAGAGGTTATGAACACAGCTCCGCCGCTGTACTCAAACCAGCCCTTGTCGTAGCACTCGCCGTCGCCAAGAAACTTTGGCAGGAAGGCCTGGGTCTCAGGATCAACCAGCGGACCTCCGTCAAAGGGAAGCTGCACCATGCCTCCGTGTGTGTCTGCGCAAAGTGTCAGGTCAGCTCCAAAGGCGGAGTATTTTTCGTAATTTGGGATATGGGCCAGAAGCAGTGAAAAACAGTCCGGCCGCAGCGTGAACTCATTGGTAAGGTCAAAGGTCGGGCTGAAATACACGTTGTCTATACCCATGATCTGGAACTTAGTTCCGCCGTACTCAACCACTTCCTCCTTGTAGTCAAGGAGATGCGCTCCGGTCTTAGAGATAGCCTCCTTGTACTCCTTAGAGGTATCGTGATCGCCGGTGATATAGTATACAGGATAGCCCTTCTGAACTATGCCGGCTGTCAGGTCGATCGGGATCTGTATCAGCTCCCAGGGACTGCGGCGGGTATACATATCTCCAAGCATGACCACAAAGTCAGGATCTGCCTCCTCGACACGCTCGGTAAGGCTTTCGTTGCTGATACCGTAGAGAGTCGCATGAAGGTCTGCTATCACCATGATACGCACAGGAGACTTCACCTTTGCGGAAGGGTATTCCTCTGAAACTGTTTTTACCGTGTAATTGTTGTACCACCACACTCCCACTAAAACGCACAGCAGCAGGAATAGCTTCAGACCCTTGTGCTTCATGGGCTTGCGTGGCTTTTTCTTTTTCTTTTGTTCAGACATTTAGCTCTCTTTTCTTTCTTTTATATGTACATCAAGCTGGTCGTATGGGATCTTGATCCCATGTGAGTCGAAAATCTCCTTTATAGCTTCAATAAGCGTATACCGCATTTCCATATAGTCATCATTGCGCACCCAAACAAACACATCTATGGCAACTGAGCTGGACTTGTGGCCGCTCATCCGGACTATGGGCTCAGGAGACTTCTGGAACTTATTGTTTTCACTGATGTATGATAGGATCAGTGCCCTCGCCACGCTGTAATCCGAGTCATAGCTTATGTCGAAGGTCAGCTCGATACGGCGTGAAGGAGTATCAGTGTAGTTGATGATCTTTGCGTCGGAGACCTTTCCGTTAGGGATCAAGACCGTCTTGCTGTCAAAGGTGACAAGCTGAGTGTACAGTACGCTTATGGAGCGGACAGTTCCCACTGTTCCATCGACCTCCACCACATCTCCGGCAGAAAACGGCTTGGAAAACAGAATTATGAAGCCTCCTGCCAGATTTGAAAGGCAGTTTTGCAGGGCAAGGCTTATAGCAAGGCCAACTGCTCCGAATATGGTCACTATGGACGACATGGGGACCTTCAGCAGTGACAGTACGATCGCTGCAAGCACAAGATATAGCACGATCCGGATGAATGAAACAAGAAAGCTCCTGGCGGCTTCGTTGACGTTAGAACGGCGCATGGCCTTATTTATGATGAAGGACATCAGCTTCACAAGAAGGAGTCCGATGATAAGCACTATTGCAGCGGTTATCAGTGCCGGTATCGCCTTGACTAGCTTGTCTCCGGCAGTGTTTAGAAAGCTCGAGGTCTTGTCGGCCTGCTCCTGAAAGGCGCTTGCAACAGGATCGGCCTGAGTTGTAGCATTTTCCATAGGCACCTCCACAAATAATTATACATAATAAATTATACCAGATATACCTGCATTTGTCAAACAAAAAACTGCCGGAGGCTTGCTCCGGCAGCTGGTCTTATATAGTTGTGATGTCGATAAGCTCAACATCGTTGATCGTACGGCCTGATTCAAGGACCTTCACCAGTGCTCTGGCGGTGTCGATAGCTGTCAGGCTGCAAATGGAACGCTCGATAGACTTACGCCTCATCTTAACGCTGTCTCTCTCAGGGAGCCTTCCCTTTGCGGAGGTGGAGATAACATAGTGGATCTTTCCGCTCTCAAGAAGAGTTACTGCATTGGGCTCGCCTTCTGAGATCTTGCGGACAAGATTCGCAGCTATCATGTTCCTGTGGAGAACGCTCTGAGTTCCAGAAGTCGCATAAAGCTCAAATCCCATTTGCTCGAACTTGTCGGCAATAGGCAGGATCTCACGCTTATCGGAGTCTCTTACGGAGATAAGGACTCCTCCCTCACGCTTCAGGTCAAAGCCTGCTGCGGTAAGACCCTTCAGAAGAGCATCCTGGAGATTTCGTCCGATTCCTAAGCACTCGCCGGTGGACTTCATCTCGGGTCCAAGCATCGTATCAACGTCGGTCAGCTTCTCAAAGCTGAACACCGGCACCTTGACTGCAACATAGTCTCCGGCCGGATAGAGTCCGCTCTCGTAGCCCATATCTTTCAGCTTTGCGCCGAACATGATCTTGGTAGCGATGTCCACCATGGGTATGCCTGTTACCTTGCTGATGTAGGGAACTGTTCTTGAAGAACGAGGATTTACCTCGATAACGAATACCTCATGATTGTATACAACGTACTGGATATTCACCAGGCCGATAACGTTCAGCTCCTTGGCCAGCTTTCTGGTGTACTCAACGATGATACGCTTGATACGGTCAGAAAGATGCTGGGCAGGATATATAGAGATCGAGTCTCCTGAGTGGACTCCGGCACGTTCGATGTGCTCCATTATGCCGGGGATAAGGAAATCCTCGCCGTCGCAGATAGCGTCTACCTCTACCTCGGTGCCCATCATGTACTTGTCGATCAGGACAGGATTTTCGATCATATGGCTGGTGATGATGCCCATGTACTCGATAACATCTGCCTTGGAGTGAGCGATGATCATGTTCTGTCCGCCAAGAACGTAAGATGGTCTCAGAAGAACAGGATAGCCAAGATCCTCGGCAGCCTCCACGGCCTCCTCAGTGGTCATTACTGTGTGGCCGGCAGGACGAGGGATACCACACTTTTCGAGCACCTCGTCAAAGCGCTCTCTGTCCTCGGCTGCGTCGATCATATCAGCGGAGGTTCCAAGGATCTTCACGCCCATATCGGAAAGGTGGCGGGTCAGCTTGATAGCTGTCTGGCCTCCGAACTGCACTACTACGCCGTAGGGCTTTTCGGTCTCGATGATGGACTCCACGTCCTCCTTGGTCAGCGGATCAAAGTACAGACGGTCGCCTGTATCAAAGTCGGTGGAAACCGTCTCCGGGTTGTTGTTACAGATAACAGCCTCATAGCCCAGCTCTTTAAGCGTCCATACACAGTGCACGGAACAGTAGTCGAACTCGATGCCCTGGCCGATACGGATAGGTCCTGAGCCGAATACGATGACCTTCTTTTTGCCGGTATTCTGGCGCTCGATGAACTGCTGAGCCTCGTTCTCCTCGTCAAATGTGGAGTAGAAATATGGTGTCTCAGCCTTGAATTCGCCTGCGCAGGTATCTACCATTTTGTAGACGGCTCTCTTATGCTTGGGACAAGCCTGTCCGGAAATGCGCTCGATAGTGCTGTCAAGGTAGCCGTACTGCTTTGCAGTGTCGTACTTCTCCTCGGTGAGCTCGCCCTCAGCAAGCCAGCGCTCCAGCTCTACAAGATTGAGCAGCTTGTACAGGAACCAGTTGTCGATCATTGTGATCTCATGGATCTCCTCGGGAGTTATGCCTCGCTTGAGTGCCTCGAATACCACGAATGAGCGCTCGTCGTCTACGTCGTGGAGCTTCGCACGGACCTCCTCGTCGGAGAGCTTGGCCAGCTTCTTCAAATTCATTGAGTCCATTCCCAGCTCGATAGAGCGAACGGCCTTCATCATGGCCTGCTCGAAGCTGGTACCGATAGCCATTACCTCGCCGGTCGCCTTCATCTGAGTTCCCAGACTGCGCTTTGCGTAAACAAACTTGTCAAAGGCCCACTTCGGGAACTTGATAACGACATAGTCAAGGGCTGGCTCAAAGCAGGCGTAGGTCTTGCCTGTTACCTGGTTGATGATCTCGTCCAGAGTATAGCCGATAGCGATCTTTGCTGCGGTCTTTGCGATCGGATAGCCGGTGGCCTTGGAAGCCAGGGCTGAGGAACGTGAAACTCGTGGATTTACCTCGATAACTGCGTATTCAAAGCTGGTGGGGTGAAGTGCGAACTGACAGTTGCAGCCACCCTCTACCTTCAGCTCTTTGATGATATTGATAGCGGCAGTTCTCAGCATCTGGTACTCTCTGTCAGAGAGGGTCACTGCCGGTGCGATAACGATACTGTCGCCGGTGTGGACGCCAACAGGGTCGAAGTTCTCCATGGAGCAGACCGTGATAACGTTGCCCTTTGCATCACGGATCACCTCGAACTCGATCTCCTTCCAGCCACTGATGCACTTCTCCACCAGGATCTGAGTGATAGGAGAAAGACGCAGACCGTTAGTTGCGATCTCGTGGAGCTCCTCCTCGGTATTAGCGATACCGCCGCCAGTTCCGCCAAGAGTAAAGGCAGGACGAACGATAACAGGATAGCCGATGACCTGTGCGAAATCCATCGCATCCTCTACTGTCTCAACGACCTTTGAGGGGATGCAGGGCTCGCCGATCTTCTCCATAGTGTCCTTAAAGGCCTGTCTGTCCTCGGCCTTGTGGATAGTCAGAGGATCTGCGCCAAGGAGCTTTACGTTGTGAGACTCCAGAAAGCCCTCCTCTGCAAGCTGCATCGAAAGAGTGAGACCTGTCTGTCCGCCAAGAGTTGACAGCAGACTGTCAGGCTTCTCGATCTCGATGATACGCTTGATAACGTCCAATGTAAGCGGCTCGATGTAGACCTTGTCGGCCATTGCCTTATCGGTCATAATAGTTGCAGGATTTGAGTTCACCAGAACTACCTCAAGACCCTCCTGGCGAAGTGCTCTACAGGCCTGTGTTCCGGCATAATCGAACTCAGCGGCCTGACCGATGACGATAGGGCCAGAGCCGATAACGAGTACCTTTTTTATATCCTTTCTCAGTGGCATATCAGTCACGCTCCTTTCCCATTGCAGTTACAAATTCATCGAAGAGATAGGCGGTATCAAGAGGTCCGCCGTGAGCCTCCGGGTGGAACTGCACTGTGAATGCGTTGACTGCTGTATAGCGTATGCCCTCGCAGGTCTTGTCGTTTGCGTTTATGTGGGAAACGTGTCCAACATCAGAAGAAATGCTGTCGCCGATAACAGCGTAGCCGTGATTTTGGCTGGTAACGTATGTAAGTCCGCTCTCTAAGTCGATAACAGGCTGATTTGCGCCTCTGTGGCCGTACTTCAGTTTCTCGGTCCTTCCGCCGTTGGCAAGAGCCATGAGCTGGTGGCCGAGGCAAATGCCGAATATGGGTATGCCAAGCTGCTGGATCTCACGGATATTGGCAATGATCTCAGTATTCTCAGCAGGGTCTCCGGGGCCGTTGGAGAACATGATGCCGTCGGGAGCAAGCTCCTTCACCTGATCGGCTGTGGTGCCGGCAGGGACTACTATGACCTCGCAGCCTCGCTTTACCAGCTCCTGACGGATATTTCTCTTATAGCCGAAATCGAAGAGCACTACACGGAATTTCTTTTCCTCGGGATCATAGGTGTGGACAACTGTGTCTGTAACGCTCTTTACTGCGTCCTTCACGGTGTAGGCATTGATCTGTGCAAGGAGCTCGTCCTTCTTTGCGTATACGTCCTCAGTGGTGATAACGCCGTTCATTACGCCGGATTCACGGATAATCCTGGTAAGACAGCGTGTGTCGATACCGCAGATACCGATGATGTTATGCTCGGTGAGGAAATCGTTGATGTTCCCTTCACAGCGGAAGTTTGAAGGTGCATTACACCACTCCCTTACAATGTAGCCGCTGACGTAGGACTTTGCAGACTCGCTGTCCTGAGAGTTCACTCCGTAGTTTCCGATAAGGGGAAAGGTCTGGGTGACGATCTGGCCGTAGTAGCTGGGATCGGTCAGGGTCTCCTGATAGCCGGTAAGGCCGGTGGTGAATACTACCTCGCCGATAACGGTACCCTTGGCTCCGAAAGAATATCCCTCGAAGACTCGGCCGTTTGCCAGCATGAGATAGGCTTTTTCGCCTTTGTTGAATAATGACATTTCATTTCCTCCTTGTTTTTTTAGAGGTCGGATAGTTGATAATTATACTTCTTCCGCACGCCATTGTGCGGAGGATCATCATGTATTATTGTTGCTTAAAAATCATTTTGAGCAAAGCCGTCTATTTCTTATTACTGAAGATCTTCCGGGAATTCTGACTCCGCCTTTGCTACTCCGTTCTTTACAGAGTATTTAACATTCACTGGGATGTCCTCGTAAACGGTCTCCAGCTCATAGTCAGTCGGCTCTGAGCTTTGGATATGATCAACGAGAGCCTTTGCAGCCTGCTCATATTTTTCTTTTTCCTCGTCATCTTTGAGATCTATAGGAATAGAATATGACGCTTTTGAACTTAGAGGTTTATGTACTGGCAGATATCATCACGCATACGGATCACCTCACGGCGAGCTGCCTGTGCGAACTCTCTCTCGTCACAGCCTTCCTTCTTGTATGCGCACATTACGGCTCTTGAGGAGTTTACGATAGCTCCAAGGCCTTTCTCATCAAATGCACCCTTCAGACCCTCAGCTCCGCCGCCCTGTGCTCCGTAGCCGGGTACAAGGAACATTGTGTGAGGAAGTCTCTGTCTCAGCTCAGTGAGCATTGCAGGGTAAGTCGCGCCAACTACTGCTCCGACATCGGAATAGCCGTACTTGCCGATAGCCTCAGCTCCCCACTTCTCGCACATATCTCCCATGGTCTCATAGATCGTGCGTCCGTCTGCCAACTTCATATCCTGGAGCTCACCGCTGGAAGGGTTGGAGGTCTTTACCAGGACATAGATGCCCTTGTCACGGCTGCGGCAAACCTTCAGCAGAGGATCGATACCGTCTGTGCCAAGGTAGCCGTTTACTGTGAGAGCGTCAGCGCCGAAAGGCTCCACCTCGTTCTCACCGATCGTTACTGTGCCAAGGTGAGCGCTTGTGTAGGCGTCCATTGTTGCGCCGATGTCGTTGCGCTTTCCGTCAGTTATAACGAACATACCGTTGAGCTTTGCATAACGGATAGTCTTCTCAAGAGTTCTGATTCCGTAGTGGCCGTACATCTCGTAGTATGCAGCCTGTGGCTTGATAGCAGGAACTATATCGTGGATCTCGTCGATGATAGCCTGGTTGAAAGCGTAGATAGCCTTTGCAGCGGCCTTCAGAGTCCAGCCGTCGTCCTCAAGATAGCGGCGCTGGATATGTGAGGGGACATACTCCAGACGGGGATCCAGTCCAACCACTGTGGGATTTTTAGTTTCGATGATCTTTTCAATGAGTCTGTCAAATGACATGGCGTTACTTCCTTTCCTCTCGTGAATCGTAGCGTATGATGCCCTTGGATATAGTGATCATGGGCTTGCCGGTCAGGGTCATGCCCTTGAATACTGAATTATGTGACTTTGAGTGGAGCTTTTCCGGCTCAACAGTCCATTTTTTATCTAGGTCAGCTACCACCAGATCTGCGGTGCTGCCAACTCTTATGGAGGGGACCTCAAGTCCCAGGATACGTCTTGGGTTGACGCACATGAGCTCAATGACCTTTTTCAGAGTGATCTCACCTGTGTGGTAAAGTGCGGTCAGGGTGGCTGCAAGGGAGGTCTCAAGCCCTACTACACCGTTGGGAGCCTTCTCAAAAACGGCCTTTTCCTCAGCGGCATGAGGAGCGTGATCGGTGATTATGCAGTCGATCGTTCCGTCCTTTATGCCTTCGATAATAGCCTTAACGTCAGCAGGTGTCCTCAGAGGGGGATTCATTCTGTAGTCTGCATCACGCTTCTCCAGCAGCTTGTCCGTCAGCATGAAGTAGTGAGGTGCGGTCTCACAGGTGACTCTGACTCCTCTTGACTTGGCAAATCTGATCATGGCAGTGCTGCCTTCGGTGGAGACATGGCAGATGTGGATCCGTGCTCCCACAGATGAGGCTAGGATCATCTCTCGGGCTGTGATGTAGTCCTCAGAGGCTCTGTCCATGCCGGGAACTCCCAGCTTTGCGGAGGTCTCGCCCTTGTTCATTATGCCGCCGTTTATGATGCTCAGGTCCTCACAGTGAGAGGCCACAAGCAGGCCGTTCTCGTTTGAGAGCTCCAGAGCCTTGCGCATATTCTCGGCATTCTCAACAGGGCGTCCGTCGTCTGAGATACAGATGCAGCCGGCTTCCTTCAAGGCTTCATAGTCGCAGAGACCGTTGCCTTTCATCCCGCCTGTGATGCAGCCCACAGGGTAAACATCAACGCCTGTGTCCTCGGCCTTGTTCCTGATATAGCGAATGATCTCCGGGTCGTCGCAGGGCGGCTTTGTGTTCGGCATTGCCAGCACGCCGGTTACTCCTCCGGCAAGAGCCGCAGCACAGCCTGAAATGACGTCCTCCTTATGGGTAAAGCCCGGATCTCTCAGGTGGACGTGCATATCGAAAAGCGAAGGCATGAGCACAAGATCTGTTCCGTCGATGACCTCATCGGCGCCGGAGCGGATATTGTTCTCTACCATAGTGATCTTGCCGTCCTCGATAAGAACGTCTGTGGTCTGGTCGATGAGAGTATCGACCGCTCTGATGTTTTTGATCAGTATTGATGACATATTGACCTCCCTTTAACTGAAAATCGCTACGCTGTCACAGCCGTCCAACTCGGTCACAGATACCTTCACTACCTCGCTGTGAGAGGTGGGAAGGTTCTTTCCGACATAGTCAGGGCGGATAGGCAGCTCTCTGTGGCCTCTGTCCACCAGCACTGCAAGCTGTATGGAGCGTGGCCTTCCACGCCGCATTACAGCGTCAATAGCTGCACGGACACTTCTGCCGGTGAAGATAACATCGTCCACCAGCACAACATTTTTGTCCTTTATGGAGAAGGGGATGCTTGTCTGCTCCTCCCCTGCTCCCTCTTTCATGTCGTCTCGGTAGGGAGTGATGTCCAGAGTCCCGAAGGAGACCTCGTTTTTCTCCAGCTCAGTGAGCTTCTCGGCGATACGCCGGCCTATGGGAGCCCCCCGAGAAAGGATCCCAACGACGCACAGATCCTCGGTGCCCTTATTTCGCTCGATGATCTCATAGGCTATGCGGGCGATAGCTCTTCCAACAGCCTTGTCGTCAAGGATGATCCGCTTTTCCTCCATATTTCAGCTCCTTTCTAAGACACGAAAAAATACCCGTCTGTAGGTCAGACGGGCATAGTTATAGCTATAGCATATAGTTACAATAAACAAGCCTTGCCGACCTCACAGGATCAGAATTAAAGGTTAGTTTCTAACAACATTTTTATTATAGCACAGTCCAAAGCATTTGTCCAGTGTTTTACAGAAATTTTTCCAAAAAAGTCCGAAAACGGCTTTATTTCCGCTTCTTTTTCTTCTTCATACTGTGTTTGAGCAGGAAAACACCTGCGGCAGCTGCACCAGCCACTGCTTTTTTTGCTAGCAGCTTGCGGTCAGCCTTGCTCTTCAAAGAACGCTTTACAGGCTCTGCCTGTGACATATCGCCCTTTCCGGCTGTTTTTGCGGAGCCATAGCCGAATGTGAAGTTTCCGAAGCTCTTCTCAAATTCCATGATCAGTCCTCCCTGACAGGCTCAGCGATGAGGAACTTTATCTTCTTGCCCTCCTCGGTGAACATTTTCTCATGCTCGGTGACGAAATTCTCGATACCGGTCTCAGCAGCTAGGTCGTAGGTCTTGAACTTTATGCGGAAGCCGGCCTCCTCAAAATACTCGAAGCTCTCCTCAAAAAGCTCGTCGTCGTCTGTCTTGAACCACAGCTCACCTTTGAGGAACTTCTTGTAGTTCACAAGCTGTCTTGTATGAGTAAGACGGCGCTTCTTGTGCTTTTTCTTAGGCCAGGGGTTGCAGAAATTGATATAGATCCGCTCTGCACGGTCATTTTCGTCCCATGCGAGCTCCAGGCGCTCGATGTTCTGGATCGCTATCCGAACATTATTGTCAGGGACCGTCCCCTTCTCCTCAAATGCTGCCTCCAGCTTGCGCTTTGCAAGGACCAGCATCTCGTTCTTGATGTCCATCGCAATGAAATTGACCTCAGGATGAGCAGGAGCTGCCTGTGAGATGAAGCCGCCCTTTCCGCAGCCAAGCTCCACATACAGGGGCTTGTCCGGCTCAGAGAACAGCTCTCTCCAATGACCTTTCTGAGCCTGCGGCTCAGCAACGTAAAATGAGCAGGCCTCAAGCTCAGGCTTGGCCCATGGTTTGTGTCTTATACGCATAATTTCCTCCAATTATCTTTATATGACTGATCAGCTGTAGTCAGGCAGGGAGCTCTTTGACAAACTCCTTCACCCTTTCGGCAATCATTTCACTTTCATAGTAGTGGACATAGTGTCCGCAGCTGAGCTGGATGAGCCGGCCATTCTCCTGACGAGCAAATCCCTTCTGATGAGAAATCCAGTTCGGCGAGACCTGCTTTCCGTTTGAAACGAACATAAGCAGAGGACAGCATATCCTTCCGCCAGAGGCTGCGGTCTCTGCATTTTTGAGGACCTCTTTTGCTGCACTTATAAAGCAGTCGTTCATAGCGTTGCGCTTCCACAGGAGCCTCTGCTGGATGGCTTCGTCCTTTGTAAGGCTCCGCTTATTGAGCGGATACCAGAACAGCAGGCCTTTTCCGTGGAGCCTTCTCAGCTTTTTCATAGCTTGGATCCGCTTTTGAAGCCCTTCGCTCCCCCATTCCTGATATGTCTTAGGGAGCGCCATATCAAGGCCAACAATCCCAGCGACTTCATCGGGATAACTCTGGCTCCACCTTATAGCTTCCAGGCCGGACATGGAATGAGGCAGGAGTATGTAGGGTCCCTTTTCACCCAGCTCCACCAGCGCCTTTCTCTGAAGATCCACAACAGTATCTACGTCGCAGGGAGCGTCATACAGATCTGAGTAGCCATAGCCGAATTTCTCGATGACTATCACTCGGAAGCTGCTCATCAGCTTTTCATAAAGCACCTTGAAATCATACATTGGTGCAACTGTGCCGGAGCCTGACATAAAGACCAGCTTGGAGCCTGCCTCGCTGCCTGCTCTGAAAATGTGCATCCTATAGCCTGATACTTTAACAAATTCCAGATCGTCTCTCAGCTTTATCTTTGACAGAGCAGCTCACCTCCTCAATGCTCAAGAAAAGTTCTATTCATTATACCACAGTTTGGAAAAAATTGCAACCGCTCCACGCAAAAAAGCGGACAGAAAGCTGTCCGCCCGTGATCATTTCACTCCGGTATGGCTGATGTGCTCACAGCAGCTCACCAGCAAATTCCAGGTGCCGCTGTCAACATCGCCGTTTTGCGGGACTCCGCACCACTGCTGAAAACGCCTAACTGCGGCACTGGTTGCATCGTCGTAGTCTCCGCAGACCTCCACCTTGGGAGCGTTGTCGTACTTTCCGCCTATGTCTTGCAGCATGGCTTGAATAATATAGACCAGCTGTCCGTGCTCGCCCTTATGTGCCACGAAACTTGCCGACGGAAAGGCTGCATAAGGCATGGGAGCCGCCATCAGATAGCTTCTGTATACGCTGACGATCTTGTTCCAGGTGGCCGGGTCTGCTGTGCCGGTCTGAGGAAGGCCATACTCCTTTTGGAAGGCCTTCACAGCTGCGGCGGTCTCCTTGCTGTAAACGCCGTCAGGAACTATGACTGGGATATTCTCATTTATCAGTGCTATGGCATGAAGATAGGTCTGGAGCTCCATGATATGCTGTTTTTTCTGACTTGCCGAAAATGCCATTCTGTTCTCCTTTCTGGCTCATGTGATCGTGTAGCCCGGGTTTTGGTAGGGACGCTTGTCAAATCCGTATTTCAGGTCGGAGTAAACTCCTGCGATCCTGTCCCAAGTAACGGCTCCGACTATGCCCGTTGGATCAATGCCGAACTGCCGCTGGAACGCTGTCACAGACTGTCTGGTGAGCGGCCCGAAATAGCCGGTATTATTCACAGCCGGGATATTCTGGTAGGTGCGGTTGATAAGGGTCAGGTACTCCTGTATCGTGCGGACCGAGGAGCCGGAGTCGCCTTCGCGGAGAACAGTTCCCGGATAGAGTGCAACTGCCGTATAATCAGGTGGAACAGACTCAGCTATACCCTTGTAGGCACGGTAGATGTCGTTTCTTGTGGCACGGTCCACCTCGCCGGTCTGGGGGAGGCCGAAAACACGCTGGAAGCTCTTCACGCTGCGCTCTGTCTTTTCCCCGAAGTAGCCTGTAATCTCCACCGGCTCCACTGCTGCATAATAGGCACCGATCACTGCAAGATAGTATTGCAGCATACTCACCTCGATGCTCTGCATACCGATCTTCAGATCCTCAGTGAATTGAGGGGCGATCTCTTCAAAGCGAACACCTTCGGAATCCAGCTCTGCTATGCGCTTGACACTGGTGTAGATGTTGGCGATACGATACCATGTGGCAGAGTCCACCTTGCCGCTGACCGCAAGGCCAAATACTTGCTGGAAAACTCGAACAGCCTCCTCGGTGGCATTGTCGAAGATGCCGTCTGCCACAGGGATCTTGGGGATAGCAGGATAGTTTCGGGAGATCCGATTAAGGAAGATCTGTAGGCTCTTGACATCGTTGCCGGCTGAGCCAAATTCCAGGACAATCCCCGGATAAGAGGGCATAGCGCTCTTCACTGGGGCATTTTTCACGATGTTGATGTCCTTGCCGTAGTAGTATTGCAGGATCTCATAGGGCGTCAGACCTTGGTTTGCAAGAGTGACAGTTCCCCACTGAGAAAGGCCCTGACAGGTGGAAGTCGTTCCGTTGCAAAAGGCTGTGAACAACGGCTCAACGCTTCCCTGACGCTGGACGTAATCGTTGTAGAGCTCATCCACCAGATAGCTGATGTTCTGGAAGTATTCACGGCCGTTGATGAACTTCTGGTCGTACTGAGTCGTTGCGGTTATGTCGAAATCATAGCCTCTGGACCGATACCACTCGGTATAGATCCGGTTTAGAGCAAAGCTGGTTATTGCATAGATGTTCGCCCGAAGTGCGCTCTCCGGCCAAGTGGGAAAGATCTCGCTGGACGCAACATTTTTGATGTACGAAGGGAAATCTACCGTTACATTTGGGGCAGGAGAATCCGGCGTCCCCAGATGAACGGTTATCGTCTCCGGGATAAATGGCGTTCCTGTTAGCATTTTCTCCTCCTATTCATTGTCAGAGAGGGGCGTGGGCTCCTGATTATAGTAGGTCAGTGTTTCGGAATCCGGGCTCATCATCGCCGGAACCGGGATCATGGAAAAATTCTGCACAGAGGTTATCCCGGCAAATACCGGCACATCGACGCTCCGGGCATTGAAAAAGCCTGCCGCAGACACCGATACGTCAAATAGATTATACGGACGGCTTTCCGGGGACGGCGACTGAGAAAGTCCGGCATCAGGCACCGGAACGCTCATTTTCCTTGTGGTGCCGCTGGGATCGGTAAGTCCTGAGGCCAGGATCATCCTTGCGCCGTCAACAACTGCTGTTACAAGCACCTCAGCTCCCTCTACCGGTGAAGCCTCGTCAGCTGTGCGCACATTCACAAGGATATAGCCTGTAGCCTTGCCAAGGCTCTCCTCATTGACATACTGCGGAGGAGAGGTGTTCTCCGGCATATCACCTAGGTCACTAAGGTCAGGCTCGGGATAGCGGCTGTTGAGCTCATCTTCCACCTCGGGAGTTTCCTCCTGATCGTCCTCGCTGTGAGGAGCGTAGGCGGTATCGTCGGCGGCGTCCTCGTCAACACCGAAGATCTCTTCATCCTCGGGAGGAGCAGGCTCCGGCTCTTCATCGCTTCTTCGCCTGCCGTAGAGCTTCATCATTTCTTTTTTGTAGCGCTCTGCCTGAGCGTTAAGATCCTTTTTATCCATATTATCGCCTCCAATTATTTGCTTGTAAAGCATATGCGGAGGGAGCACAAAAAATTACACCGCAGCCATTTGAACTGCGGTGTGATGTCATTGATCACCGATCTTTTGCAGAGTCTCGCTGAGGATCTCCTTGCGCAAGTCTGTCAGCCAGTCTGAAAAACTCACGGTGTCAAAGGCGTAAGTCTTGTTCAGCTCGTACTCGTTTTCTGACCAGGTGTCGATGGGTGACTCGTTGTGCTGGATCAGCGCCTCCAGCTTGTCGATAGCCTTGAACAGACGAGCCTCCGGCGTATTCTGAGCGTTCATCTCCGAAAACAGCCGGCTCAGCTCATGGGAAACACCTTGCGGAAGTCCCTTGACCCACTCCTCCAAAAGCTGATCCTCGGTCTTTCGGTGACTGTCATTCTTTTCAAAGGTGGGGATGTCACCGGTAAAGCACTCGCCCAGATCGTGGACGATGCACATTTTAATGACACGGTCTGTGTCAAGCTCCGGGAATTCTTCCCTTAAAAGAAGCGCCATGAGAGCTGCACGCCAGCTGTGCTCGGCAACGCTCTCAGTGCGGCGGTTTGATGTAGTGCAGTGTCGGAGAGTATCCTTCAGGGTCTCGGCAGTGTGAAGGATCTCCAGAAATTCCTTGGCTTCCATAGCTCCTCCTTACTGGATCAGACCCTGTATGCCCTCTTCACGGAAGGCCTCCTTGTAGTAGTCAAGTTCCTCGCTGATGATCTCGTCGATAACGCTCATGCCAAGGAGCTCCACAGGCGCTTTGTCGTCGGTGAGGATCTTGTCTCCCCCCTCACAGCGAACAAGGCCGTCATTTACCCGGCTCATCATAGTGTAAAGCTCCTGATCATCAAGCTCTGAGGCTCTTTGGCGAAACCTCTCCAGCGCCTGAGGATCGTCAGAAGCAAAAAGCTCTCTGTTGGAGGAGCCGGAAACGTCCGCTGTGTAGACCTGGCTGAAAACCGAGCAGATAGTATCTGTCAGCCAGCCGTTTATGCCGTCCTTATCCTTGGAGCGCATATTCATGTTGACTACCATGACACCGCCTTCTTTAAGGCTGCCCTTCACCTGCTGGAAGAACTCAGAGGAGGACATCTGAAAAGGGATCGTTATGTCCTGATAGGCGTCCACCATTATAACGTCATACTTCTTCTCACAAACATTGAGAAAGGCTCTGCCGTCATAGGTGGTGACCTTTACCTGCTCGGGCAGGTCGAAATACTCCCGGGCAAGATCGGTGATCTTATCGTCAATCTCCACGCCCTCTGCGGTAACTCCGTCAAAATAATTCAGGCACTGCTTAGCGTAGGTGCCGGTGCCGTTGCCAAGGATCAGGATGTCGGTGGTATCGTCGGGAGCCTCCGCCATTAAGGGGGCTGCCATTGCGTAGTCGTAGTAAAGACCGGAGAGCTCGCCGCTTTTCATGTAGACCGACTGCACTCCGAAAAGTACATTCGTGGAGAGAGCAGTCCTGCGGTCGTCCTCCTTCACCTGGAGGTAATTGTAGACAGACTCCCCTTCGTAGGCCAGATCCTTTTCCCAGAAGGCAAAGCCCATGACCTGGGAAAGGACTCCACATACAGCGAAAAATCCAGCAGAAACAGCCGCCGCTCCTCTGCCTCGCTTGGCAGATATGAAATAGGCTGCCCCGATGATCAGAAGGATCCCGGAGAAGATCACAAAGGTAGCGGCAGTTCCCACAGCAGGGATCGAAACGAATGTGGGGACAAATGTGCCGATTATACTTCCGATAGTGTTGAATGCGCCAAGAGTACCGACCGTTTTTCCGCTGTCATCAAGGCTGTCAACGGTGTACTTCACCAGCGAGGGCGTGACTGTGCCAAGAAGGAACAGCGGATAGACGAAAACGATCATACAGGTCAGAAATGCTGCCCAGATAAGGAAATTCGTGCTCACTGTCACTACCAGAAGGGCCGTAACTCCTACGATGACCAGCTTGCCCAGGAACGGGATCGCCGCTATCCACACCGCCGCTACTAAGATCCTCTTGTAGAGCCGGTCAGGGTCAGGATCCTTGTCTGCGCTGCGTCCGCCGTAGATGTTTCCAAGAGCCATGGCGATCATGATAGTTCCGATGATGATGGTCCAGACTATCTGGGAGGAGCTGAAATATGGCGCCAAAAGCCGGCTCGCTCCCAGCTCCACCGCCATTACAGACATTCCTGCAAAAAACTCCGTCAAATATAGGTACCACTTCCGGGAAAGGATCCCGGGGCTTTGCTTTTTTTGTTCCATGACCTGCTCCTTTTTGCTGAGTATTGTCTGTCACCCTGTTTTTATGCAAATCCATTATACCATTTTTTCCCTTGATCGTAAAGAGCAAAAACAAGACCGCAGGATCTCTGCGGCCTTGGGTATGTCAGTAAGAAGGTCGATCCTCCGCCTGATCATCGTATTTAACATCTGAAAGATCCAGCTTGCACAGCACCTGACCGGTCTCTTTCAGCTGCTCGCAATAGCTTATCACATTGCCCTTAGTGTCAACTTTCAGGCTGAGAACATGGGACTGCTCATCAACATCGGTGAAAAGGCAGCTTACCGTGGTAACGCCTTCCTCAGCGTTCTTATCACCGTCAGATACGAGCGTCCGAGCATCGCCGCTTATGGTCGAAAAACTCCTTCCGTCAGACGTTGTGCAGTATGCGTAGACCTCGCTCTGTCCGCTTATCCATTGTTTTGAGATCCTTTGTAGTCTATCAGAAACATAGTGCCTCATGCCGTAGATCTGCTCGATAGGCTGCTCGTTGAAAAACTGTGAGGTCAAGAGCTCATCCGGGCCATCAAGGGGTAGATCTCCGGCGTTTCTGCGGTAGATGAATTCTCCGTCCTGACCGGAAAGAGCTGCGGAAAAGCCATTCTCTCCAGTAATTGAAAGGTACTCATCGGCAGTCTTCTTGTTGAGCCAGAGACTTCCTGTGCCCTTATCTGTGAAGGTCTTCATGAGGCCGGACTCGTCGTTGTAGGAGAGCTCCAGAGCCAGATCGGTTATGGTCGCAGACATGGTTTCGTAGCTCTCTTCAGGCAGAAGGAGCGCAGCCATTCCGGCAGCCAGCGGATCTGCATAGAGAGCTGCCTTCAGCCAGTCAAGGTAATCAGAAGAGTCGCCGTCTGCCGGCTGGATCATCTCGCCGCTATCAAAGCGGATCACTCCGTTTTCCATAAAGGCCATGGTCCCAAGGCGGTACTCTCTGCCCACATACTGAGCCTCAAAATCAACTTCCACCCACTCCTTTGCAGTGAGGATCTGCTCCAGCGCTGATGTGTCGCTCACCTTTATCTGAACTGCGTCGCCGTGCTGTGAGCCAAATTCGCCGTAAATCATCGCTGCCGGGCAGTTGACGTAAAATAATGCGTTTTTGATCATAGACGAATAACTGAAAAGATCCCGGTAAAGCTCCAAAAACCGCTGATAGTCGTCCGGGGTGAAACTATACATGGTAACTGAGTCCTCGACGCCTGAGCGGTCGATATACCATAGCGTGCCCTCCGGTGAAAAGACGAAGCTGTCTGCTCCGGACCCCTTACCGTCGAGATCATCGAAAACAAAGGATCCCGGCGGAGTTTCGCTGAACTCAGCAGGCACCGCATCCGGCCAGCTGAGAGAGTCGAAAAACTCCTGCAAACGCTGGCAGATGTACTCGCTTCTCGGCCAGTGGCGCAGTGTCTCGCCTGTTTCCGGGTCATGATACTCGAAGGAACTCATGTCGGTAAACTTGAACGGCGCTGAAGCGACAGCAGTCTCAGTGCTTCCGAAAAGACGGTCACGGATCACCTGACAGCTCTCAGAAGGGATCAGATAGAGCTGGTCATAGTCGGAGATCATCTCTTCGTTTGTGCTGCTGACCTCCATGTACCAGATGTACAGCTCATTCTGGCTAAAAGCCCCGGAGATCCTGATGCTGTGTTCAAGGTCTCCTTCAAGGCGGTAAAAACTCATTTCCTGATCGTCAAAATCAAAGCTGCCGCTTGTCTCGACTAATGTGATCTGGGAAAGATACTCCTCCAGCCAGGCTGCTTCCTCGGCGGAAAGCATCTTCTTCGACTGATCATCGCCGCTGAGGGTGAACTCAAATCCGTCAAAATCCATGGTGGACGGGTGGATCTGAGTCTGCTCCTTGGTCTCATCCCCGGGAACATCAGGCGCCCGTGTGATACCGTGCCAGAGAAGTCCACCTGCTCCCAAAACCAGCACCGCTGCGGCTGCGACCGCTGCAAATCGCTTGATACTGCGCTTTGGAGCTGCCTCCACATGATCAACGAAGTCACCTGCCTGCTCCTCCGGCGGCGACGAGAGCTTTTCCTCCATTTCTGCACGGAAGCTGTCTGAGCAGCGTATCTTGTCCAGCTGTTCTCTGTAGATCTTATTCATGATAGCCCTCCTTCTCCAGCTCAGCTTTGAGCTTTTTCCGTCCTCTTGTGAGCCGTGATGATGCTGTGTTCTCGCTTATGCCAAGGATCTCACCGATCTCTCGGGTATTGTAGCCCTCGTAGTAATAGAGGAAGATCACTGAGGAGTATCTCTCCGGGAGCCTTTTTATGACCTCCTGTATCGCCTTAGCTTCATGGGAGTCCTCCGCTGCAAAGACATTTTCTGCTTCCTCATCAGAGAAGTCCGTCCGGCTCACCCGAAAGCTCTTCTTATAATTCTTTGCCCGATTTATGGCCGCTCGAAGAAGCCATGCCTTAAGGTGGTCGTCCCCGGAAAAGCTCTGACCTGACGAGTGCAGCTTCAGAAAGACCTCCTGTGTGATGTCCTCGGCTTCATGGTAGCTGCCGCAGACCGCATAGGCTGCACGGATAACCGTGTCGCCGTATTTTCTGAACGCATAGAGCGCTGTATCGCCTTTATCCATGGCTCTCCCCCCTTTCATAAGCATAAACAACTGAGAAGGGCATTTCCGTGCATTTTTCTCAAAATAATTATATTACTTTTTTACTGCAAGGTCAATACATGAGAGTTTGCAGAACAATTTCAAAATTTCTATTGACAAAATACTCAAAAAGTGATAAAATAGATTAAATTGCAAAAGAAGCTTCGGTTTCAGAGCAAGATTTTTGACCACTCCACGGAGGAAAGGCCATACGGACAGCCGGGTCAAATGCCGATCGCCGCTCATGCGGCTGGCAACTTCTGTTGCCTTATTGATTCGACCAAATGGTCGATAACATTTTATAAGTTTTTGGAAGGTCTAACCCAGCTTGTGAAAGGTCAATAAGAGTAGTAAAAGGTATCTTAGCTTTATAGACTCTGAAACCCGAGGAAGTTTCTGCGCTCGGTCAATGGAACTTACGCACATACAGGCTGATATTGCCAGTATGTGCTTTTTTATTTTGAGGTGTGTTTTATGGAAAATAAGCTCAAGCTATATGGCTTCAATAATCTGACAAAATCGCTCAGCTTCAACATCTACGACGTCTGTTACGCCAAGACTCCAAAGGCGCAGCTGGACTACATCGCTTATGTTGATGAGGTGTACAACTCAGAGCGTATCACTGACATAATGTACCACCTAACTGAGATGATAGGCGCTCAGGTGCTGAGTATGTCAAGGCAGGATTACGAGCCTCAGGGCGCTTCTGCTACCTTCCTTATCGCCGACGACACTATGGTCCCTGCCGGCGGTACCGAAACAGTTGCTCATCTTGACAAGAGCCATGTAACTGTTCACACTTACCCGGAATACCACCCGGATACAAGTATAGCTACCTTCCGTGTGGATATAGACGTTGCCACCTGCGGCAAGATCACTCCTCTGACTGCCCTGGATTACCTCATCGGCAGCTTCGATTCTGACATTATCACTATGGACTACCGTGTAAGAGGCTTCACCAGAAATCTTGACGGCGAAAAGCTCTTCATCGACCATGACATAACCTCTATCCAGAACTACATCGACGACAAGATCCTCGATAAATACGACGCTGTGGACATAAACGTTTATCAGGCTAATATGTTCCACACAAAAATGCTCATCAAAGAGATCGAGCTGCAAAACTACCTGTTCAACACCGATGTCAGGGAGCTGTCTCCACGAAGCCGCCTTGACATAACCAACGCTTTGCAGCGTGAGATGATCGAAATTTTCAGCGGAAGGAACGTGTTCGGAAATGGCTGAGCTCTCCCAAGTTAATGCACCCATTTATGAGGCTCTCCGCCGGCTGCGGCGAATGAGAGTGGTCCCCTTCGACGTGCCGGGACACAAGCGTGGGCGTGGAAATATGGAGCTGACTGAATTTCTCGGTGAGGACTGCATGAACGCAGATGTGAACTCCATGAAGCCTCTGGATAACCTGTGCCACCCGGTGTCTGTTATCAGGGACGCTGAGGATCTTGCGGCTCAGGCCTTCGGTGCGGCTAACGTTTTCTTCATGGTGGGAGGTACTACCTCAGCTGTTCAGAGCATGATCATGTATGCCTGCAAGGAGGGCGAAAAGATCATCATGCCAAGAAACGTCCACCGCAGTGCTATCAACGCCCTGATCTTAACGGGTGCTGTCCCGGTCTATGTGGATCCCGATGTCAATCATCAGCTCGGCATCGCCCTGGGAATGAGCGTTTCTCAGGTGGAGGAGGCTATCAGAGCCAACCCAGACGCTAAGGCCATAATGGTCAACAACCCTACCTACTACGGTATCTGCTCCGACCTGAAAAGGATAACTGAGCTTGCCCATGAGCACGGTATGCTGGTGCTGGTGGACGAGGCTCACGGTACTCACTTCTACTTCGGCGACAACTTCCCCATCACTGCTATGGCGGCCGGTGCGGACTGCGCCAGCGTCAGTATGCACAAGTCAGGAGGCAGCCTCACTCAGAGCTCATTCCTGCTCATGGGAAAGAACGTGAACTCCGACTATATGAGACAGATCGTCAACCTGACCCAGACCACCAGTGCGTCATATTTGCTGCTGTCCAGCCTGGATATTTCCAGGAAAAGACTTGCTCTCAGCGGAAAAGAGATCTTCGCAGAGGCTGTTGCTATGGCGGAATATGCTCGCAGCGAGATCAACAGTATCGGCGGATACTACGCTTACTCCAAGGAGCTCATAAACGGCGACAGTATTTACGATTTCGACGTGTCAAAGCTCTCAGTTTTCACGCTGCCTGTGGGACTGGCCGGCATTGAGGTCTACGACCTGCTGAGAGATGAATACGACATACAGATAGAGTTCGGCGACATCGGCAATATCCTGGCCTACATCTCCGTGGGCGACCGCAAGCGTGACATAGAGCGGCTCATCAGCGCTCTTTCTGAGATAAAGCGCCGCTTCGGAAAGGAAGGCGCCGGGCTCCTCACTCAAGAGTACATCAACCCTGTTGTTGCAGAAGCTCCACGAAAGGCCTTCTATGCTCAGAAGGAGTCTCTCCCGCTGGAGGAGAGCATTGGCAGAGTCTGCACAGAGTCGGTCATGTGCTATCCCCCGGGCATTCCTATACTCTCCCCCGGCGAGCTCATAACTCCTGAGATCATTGAGTATATCCGCTATGCAAAGGAGAAGGGCTGCCAGATGACCGGCACTGAGGACCTTAATATAGAGCGGCTGAACGTAATGAAGCTCAGCTGAGACAGGAGGAAATTATGGAATTATGGTTTACTGAGAGACATACTCCAAACGTTAAATTCTCCATAAAAGTGGACAGACAGCTTTACAGCGGAAACAGCGAATTCCAGCGGATAGATGTGTTCGCATCAAAGGAATTCGGCCGTTTCCTCACTCTGGACGGCTATATGATGCTCACTGAGAAGGACGAGTTCATCTATCATGAGATGATCACTCACGTTCCTATGGCTGTTCACCCAGACCCGAAGGATATCCTTGTGATCGGTGCCGGCGACGGCGGTGTTATCCGTGAGCTCACTCGCTATAATTCAGTTCGGTCTATAGACCTTGTGGAGATAGATGAGCTGGTGGTGGAGGTCAGCAAGAAGTTCCTGCCGACTACTGCCTGCCGTCTCGACGACGAGAGAGTCCATATCCACTATGAGGACGGTGTGAAGTTCATTAGGAGCTGCGAGAACAAATACGATGTGATCATCGTGGACTCCACGGACCCATTCGGCCCCGGCGAGGGACTTTTCACCAAGGAGTTCTACGGAAGCTGCTTCAAGGCACTCCGTGAGGACGGCATCATGGTCAACCAGCACGAGAGCCCCTTCTATGACGAAGACGCCGCCGCTATGCAGCGCTCCCACAAGAGGATCGTGGAGAGCTTCCCCATCAGCAGAGTTTATCAGGCTCATATCCCTACATATCCCTCGGGGCACTGGCTTTTCGGCTTTGCCTCGAAAAAATATCACCCGGTAAGAGACTACAACGCTACTAAGTGGAGTATGCTCGGTCTTGAGACAAAATACTACAACACACAGCTCCACTGCGGCGCTTTCGCCCTGCCAAATTACGTTGAGGAGATGCTCAGAGATGTTGAATAAGAATATTTCCAACTTTATCGCCTGCGACAGTGAGTACGATCAGGCTAAGATCGTGCTTTTCGGCGCCGGATTCGACGGTACTACCAGCTTCCGCCCGGGAACAAGATTTGCTCCCTCTGCAATAAGGAACGAGAGCTTCGGTATCGAGACCTACAGCCCCTATCAGGACAAGGATATGCTGGACTACTCATACTTCGACAGCGGAGACATTGAGCTGCCCTTCGGAAGCACCACACGGGCTATCGCTGACATCGCTATGCGCTCAGATCTGATCCTCAGCGACGGAAAGCTGCCCTTCATGATAGGCGGCGAGCACCTTGTTACTTTGGGCTCTGTAATGGCAGTTAAGGACAGATACGATGACCTGTACATCGTGCATTTTGACGCCCACGCTGACCTTCGTGACGAGTATCTGGGGCAGCAGCTCAGCCACGCCTGCGTTCTGCGGCGCTGCTATGAGCACGTCGGCGACGGCCATATCTTCCAGTTCGGCATACGCAGCGGCGACCGTGACGAATTCCGCTTCGCTGATGAGCACACTGAGATGCACAAGTTCAATTTTGACGGTCTTGAGGAGACTGTGGAAAAGCTCAAGGGCAAAAACGTCTATCTTACCGTGGATCTGGACGTTCTGGACCCCTCTATCTTCCCGGGGACAGGCACTCCTGAAGCTGGTGGAGTTTCCTTCGATGAGCTTCGGCGAGCTCTTACTCTGGTTTGCAGCAGGCTGAATATCGTGGGCTGTGACGTCAACGAACTCTCGCCTGTTTACGATCAGAGCGGAGTTTCCACAGCTGTTGCCTGCAAGATCATCAGAGAAATGCTGTTGGCGCTGTCATGAGAAAAACCGGTATTTCTTTGCTGATGAACATCGCATTCATTCTATTCGGTGCTGTTTTTGTATTCGCCGGACATAAGATCACCAGCAACCACGAAAAACTCATGAATGACTGCGATGTCTCCACCACCGGCACTGTAATAGATAACCAGTTGGAGTACACAGATGACAGTCAAAACTACTACCCGATATTTCAGTTTGAATACGACGGAAATGTCTACAGTGCACGGTACTCTGTGGGCTCATATCCGGCTTCTTTCAATGTAGGAGATACCGCAGAACTGCTCATTTCATCAAAAGATCCAACTAAGTTTTTTGTAAAGGGCGATAAGTCTTACAAGCTGTTTGAGTGGGTATTTACTGGTGCAGGCTGGTTATTGATCGGCTTCGGTATCATCTATCCGCTGATCGTAAAATTCTTCGCTCGGAAAAACGGTCTCAGTGATGGTGATGATGAGATCTCGGAAGATCCGTGATAAAGGAGGCCTACATATATGAGATTTTCGTTCGTTTCACTTTCAATGATATTCTTTATACTGGGCTCGATATGGTATGTGTTCTTCAGTATAAAGTCTCTCATAAAGCTGGGAAAATACCAGCGAAAGGGCATCCCCGCTAAAGGAAGGCTCATAGATCCGCCTGCGATCAAAAAGGACAGCGGGATCCGTGTTCAGATGACCTACATCATCGATGGCAGCAGTGTTCAGGGAGAAAGCGATGAGCTTCTCACCTACAATGAAAAGGACATATCTGAGAAGTTTTCTGCCGATACCGAATACGACATACTGGCTGACCCGGAAAAAGGCACATTCGTCCCTGTGGACGAGATAAAAAAGCAGCGCAAGGGCTATCTGCTCTCTATACCTGTTTGTATCGCTGTAGCGGCAGGTCTGCTGTACTTCATTATTTTTGGCATAAGGATCCCTCTTATCGACAAGATCTTTGAGTTGATTAGAGGCTACTAATATTTTACAAGGAGGAACCATAAATGGGAAAATGTATGATAATCGGCTGCGGAGGAGTTGCTTCCGTTGCTATCCACAAGTGCTGTCAGAACAGCGAGGTCTTTGAAGGGATCATGATCGCTAGCCGCACTAAGTCTAAGTGCGACGCCCTCAAGGAAAAGCTCCAGCCTATCACAAAAACTGTTATCGAGACCGCTCAGGTCAACGCTGACAATGTGGACGAGCTCATCGCTCTCATCGAAAGCTACAAGCCCGATGTTGTGCTCAATCTCGCCCTTCCCTATCAGGATCTGACGATCATGGACGCTTGTCTGGCTACAAAAACTCACTACGTCGATACCGCTAACTATGAGCCCCTGGACACAGCTAAGTTCGAGTACAAATGGCAGTGGGCTTACCGTGAGCGCTTCGAGAAGGCCGGCATAACTGCTCTCCTTGGAAGCGGCTTCGATCCCGGTGTTACCGGAGTTTTCTCCGCTTACGCTATGAAGCATGAGTTCGACGAGATCAACTACATCGACATTCTCGACTGCAACGGCGGTGACCACGGCTATCCCTTCGCCACAAACTTCAACCCTGAGATCAACATCCGTGAGGTCTCTGCTAAGGGCAGCTACATCGAGGACGGCAAGTGGGTGGAGACTGAGCCCATGGAGATCAAGCGTGTGTACGACTTCAAGGGCGTTGGCCAGAAGGATATGTACCTGCTCCACCATGAGGAGCTGGAGTCACTTGCTCTGAACATCAAGGGCATCAAGCGTATCCGCTTCTTCATGACCTTCGGCCAGAGCTATCTGACTCACCTGAAGTGTCTGGAAAATGTGGGTATGACATCTATCGAGCCAATTATGTATGAGGGCAAGGAGATCGTTCCCCTTCAGTTCCTGAAGGCTGTTCTCCCGGATCCTGCTTCACTTGGCCCTAGAACTGTGGGCAAGACCAACATCGGCTGTATCTTCCGTGGAAAGAAGGACGGCAAGGACAAGAATTACTACCTGTACAACATCTGCGATCATCAGGAGTGCTACAAGGAGGTAGGCTCTCAGGCTATCTCATATACCACAGGCGTTCCCGCTATGATCGGAGCTATGATGATCATGACCGGCACCTGGAAGAAGGCCGGCGTTTACAACATCGAAGAATTTGATCCCGATCCCTTCATGGAGGCTCTCAACAAGTGGGGCCTGCCTTGGGAGGAGGACTTCGATCCGGTCCTGGTGGACTAATGCAAAAAGGGCGGCCGGCTGGCCGCCCTGCTGTATTCAGTTTTTGTCTCGGCTGTGCTTGAGGCGCTTCTCCTCGTACATATCCGTATCCATTTTGTGGAGGAACTGGTCTGCGTCCATTCCGGGAGTGTACATTGCATAGCCTATGGAAAAGCTCAGCTTGTACTGTCGGCGGCTTGTGGAGTTGAAATCCACAAGTGCTGTTCGCAGACGGTCGATCATCTCTCTTACAAGGCGCTCGTCATCTGAATAGACGATGACGATGAATTCATCACCGGCATACCTGACGGTCAATGCGCTGGGGGGAACAGTGCTCTTGATAAGCTGGGCTGCGTCCACCAGAGCCTGATCTCCGACGGTATGGCCGAAGTTGTCGTTGATCGACTTGAAGTAGTCAAGGTCGATCATCACGCCTCCGGAGCCATTCTTCTTGCGGACGATCTCATTCATGATGTGTCCCAGATAATTGCGGTTGTACAGCTTTGTAAGGGGATCGCTGTAGGAGAGCTCGTTCTGGATACTCATGTATAGGCCTACAAGTCCCAGCGAAACTGAGCACCAGCCAAGTGAGACTCCGTATGCAATGCCCTGGACAGCTGCTCCGATAACTATAGGTGCAATGAACATATATATCGGGAAAAACCTGTTTCGGCCGCATTTGTTGTAATAGATCCTGCGCACCACAAGGCTTGCCACAAGATAAAGCGCTGTAATTGAAATATAAGCGTAGCCAAGGGGCAGCCGATGATAGCGCTGATAATCGTCCACACAAAAAAGGAACTGAAACCGGAAATTCAGGATCACCGCTATCACAGCAAGCAGCGCAGGGATAGCGTATTTCACATAGTGGGACCTGATCCTGCGGTTGTTTTGGAACATTCTCAGATCCACATATACCAGCCACAAGTAGGAGACCACTGCATTCATGATATATAGATAGCTGTTTCCTAGAACAACCAGAAGCGTGCCATAGGGAAGCGCCCTGCCGTCCATATAGAAGGTCAAGGGCTCGATCACACAGGCACTTGCTGTGAGCATTATCATCAAAGTGAACAGCTTATCGCTGCCCTGCCGGCGCAGCCTGACCATATGGCTGCAAATAAGCAGGATCACTAGGATCACGCAGCCGACACCGTTGGTCATAAAAATAGACTGAAGATTCATAAAAGGCCTCCGGTCGAGTATACTTTTATACAATTTTATTCTACCACGTTAACGTAAATTTTGCAATGATTTATTTTGTAAATTTATAAGAATTTTTACGCAAAGAGGTGCTGATTTTGTTCGATACTACTAAGATCAAGACTCCATGCTATATCATAGATGAGGAAAAGCTGATCAAAAATTTGACTATTTTGAATGGTGTTCAGCAGCGGACAGGCGCTAGGATACTCCTGGCGCAAAAGGCCTTCTCCTGCTATCACCTTTACCCTCTCATCGGACAGTTTCTCAGCGGAACAGCTTGCAGCGGACTTTTCGAGGCGAGGCTTGGGGCTGAGGAAATGGGCAAGGAAAACCACGTTTTCTCTGCCGCTTACCGTGAAAGCGAATTCGATGAGATTCTTGGCTGCTGCGGCCATATCATTTTCAATTCCTTCTCTCAGCTGGAAAAATTTCGGGAGAAAGCCCTGGCTGCCGGCCGTGAGATAGGACTTCGCATAAACCCAGAGCTCTCCACTCAGGAGGGACATGAGATCTATGATCCCTGCTCCCCTAAGTCTAGGCTGGGCATTCGTTTAGCGGACTTCCGCAGAGATAAGCTGGAGGGCGTGACCGGTCTGCACTTCCACACGCTATGTGAGCAGAATTCCGACGACCTGGAGAAAACTCTTGCTGCTGTGGAGGAGAAATTCGGCGATGTTCTGGCAAAAATGAAGTGGATCAACCTGGGCGGAGGACACCACATCACCCGCGATGACTACGACATTCCTCGTCTTGAAAGATGCATCTCTCACTTGCAGGAAAAATACGGCCTGACTGTATATCTTGAGCCCGGCGAGGCTATCGCTCTAAACGCCGGGTATCTGGTCACTGAGGTGCTGGACCTGATCCAGTGCGATATCCCCACCGCTATCCTTGACACGTCTGCGGCCTGCCATATGCCGGATGTGCTGGAAATGCCCTATCGTCCGCCGCTTTTCGGCTCCGGTCTCCCCGGTGAGAAGAAGTTCACCTACCGCCTTGGCTCGCAGACCTGCCTGTCAGGAGACTTCATCGGTGAGTATTCCTTCGATGAGGAGATTGCTCCCGGAAAACGCCTGATCTTCGGAGATATGGCCATTTACTCTATGGTCAAGAACAACACCTTCAACGGTATGCCTCTGCCGGATATCCTCCTGAAAAAAGCTGACGGATCCATGGAAACTCTCAGGACCTTCGGCTATGAGGATTTCCGCAGCAGACTTTGATTTGACAAACAGTTCAGAAAGAGTTATAATATTGTTTGTATGATTTAAAAAGGAGTAATTTCAATGGTTCCCGAAAAGTATAGAAAATATGACATCATCGACGCTCACGCCCATATTTTCCCGGAGAAAATAGCCGAAAACGCTACTGTCAACATCGGCCATTTCTACGACCTGCCCATGAACAGTACCGGAATGAGCAGCAAGCTCCTGGAGAGCGGAAAAAAGATCGGCGTTCAGAAATATCTGGTGTGCTCCACCGCCACCAGCCCCAGACAGACCTCCTCTATCAACACCTTCATCGCTAATGAGTGCGCTCTGCATCCCGAATTTTACGGATTTGGCACCACTCACCCAGACTCGGAGGATCTTGACGCTGACATCGCTCAGATCAAGGAGCTGGGGCTCCACGGAGTCAAGCTCCACCCGGATTTCCAGAAATTCAATGCAGACTCACCGGAGGCCTTCAGGATATATGAGCGGATAGAGGGCGAGCTCCCTCTTCTGATACACTGCGGCGACCACAGGTACGACTTCTCGGCGCCTCGCAGGATCGCTGCCATAAACGAGAACTTCCCCAAGCTGAAGATCCTGGCTGCTCACCTGGGCGGCTATCAGCGCTGGGACGAGGCTCAGCAGTGCCTTCCCGGAAGAGAGAACGTGCGTTTCAACGTAAGCAGCTCACTTGCCTTCATCAGCCCGGAAATGGCTGCTCATATGATCAGAAAATACGGCGTAGAAAACTGCTTCTTCGGTTCGGATTTCCCCATGTGGAGCCACGAAGAGGAGATCGAGCGTTTTCTGGCTCTGGGCTTCTCCGAGAAGGAAAACCAGATGATCCTAGCCGATAATTTCAGGGATTTCCTACAGCTGAAATAATGAAAGAACAAAGATCGATCAGGCAAAGGATCTTCGAGATAATCCAGATTGGTAACAAGGACGACCTTCCAAGCCGGCTTTTCGATTGGGGTATCGCTATCGTCATACTGCTGAACATCACCGCTATGTTCTGCGAGACTTTCGACGCTCTAGAGCCGCTTTACAGTCTTTTTCATGTGATCGAGGCTGTTACTGTGGCCATTTTCTGCGTAGAGTACGCCCTTAGGATCTGGACCAGCGATCTGCTGTACCCGAAGCTCTCCAAGAAAAAGGCTGTTATACGTTTCTTGCTGTCCTTCGACGGTGTAGTTGACCTGCTGACCATACTCCCCTTCTTCTACTTATCCGGATTTATCGCCTTCCGTATGCTGAGAGTCGTCAGGATATTCCACCTGTTCAGGATCAACGCTCAGTACGACTCGTTCAACGTTATCACTACCGTACTTTTTGAAAAGCGAAATCAGATCTTCTCGTCTGTGTTCATCATCGTGATACTGATGTTCGCTTCTTCTATCGGTATGTACAGCGCTGAACACGAGGCTCAGCCCGACGTTTTCAAGAACGCCTTCTCAGGGCTTTGGTGGAGTATGTCTACTCTGCTGACAGTTGGCTACGGTGACATCTACCCTGTGACTGCAATCGGCAGGATCATGGCGATCTGCATCGCCTTCCTGGGAGTTGGTGTGGTCGCCATCCCTACCGGTATCATCAGCGCAGGATTTGTTGAACAGTATTCCAAGAAGGCTCACTCAGACTCAATTCTCCACGATATAGAGAAGATCGGCGAGATCCCTGTGGACACCGGAAGCGAGCTTATCGGCATGACCGTGGACGAGATACAAAATGAATTTGAAACAAGGATCTACCTGATCTTTCGCAGTGGTCTGAGCATTATCGCTGCGGATAACGTGGTGATCCAGGAAAAAGACATCCTGGTGGTCCACTCTTTCAAGGTGGTGAAAAAGTAAAGCGGCCTTCATAAGTCCGCTCTGCTGTATTTTTTAAAGGAAGAACACTAATGAATGAACTCGATGCCCAGCGTATAAAGGACACTCTGATTGCTCTCGGCGCTTCCTCAAGAACTAAAGGCTTTCGCTTCTTCAATATCGGTATCAGGCTGTATGTCGAGAACGTGATCCACAACCCGGGGATCCTCCACCAGATCTACAAGCTCATCGCTGAGATGACCGGCGAAACTGTTGTCACTGTGGAACGAAATATGCACGATACCTTGAACGCAGGCTGGCCAAACCGTGACAAAGAGCTGGCAAAGACCATTTTCTCACGCTTCCTCCAGAGCGAGGCCGATGTTCCCTGCGTCACGCTATACACCAGTATGATCGGCGAATGGATACTAAAGGACATCCCTGAGAGCATTTGGTTTCGCTATATCGGCAAGGACGGAAGGATCCACCTTCCGGCTTCTTCCAATACATAAAAAAGGCACCCGATCGGGTGCCTTATCTTATTCCTTGACCTTACCGGCTTTCGGCCTTGCAAGGTAATCCTTGGTCTCGCTGGTGATCACTCCAGACAGCGCTATCAGTGCAACTACATTTGGGATAGCCATGAGTCCGTTGAATATGTCCGCTAGATCCCACACAGCCTCAACTGTGAGATAGGGGCCGATGAAGACAGCGGCTACATACAGCCAGCGGTAAATGACAGTGATCTTCCTCCTGGAGCCCGTCAAATAGGACAGGCAGCGCTCAGAATAATAATTCCAGCCAAGTATGGTGGTGAAGGCGAATATCGCCAGACAAGCCATGAGTATGAACGCCGATACCTTCTCCGGGAAGGGCAGTCCGTAAACGAAGGCGTCTGAGGTGATCGCTACGCCCTCAAGTCCCTTATTGTGGCTTCCTGCGATAACTATGGAGATGCCTGTCATGGTACAGACGATTATCGTGTCGATGAAGGTGCCGGTCATTGTTACCAGTCCTTGACGGACAGGCTCCTTTGTACGGGCTGCGGCGGCTGCGATAGGAGCAGAGCCCAATCCGGCCTCGTTTGAGAAGATCCCTCTTGCAACGCCGTTCCTCATGGCCAGCATAAGAGCTGTTCCGGCTGCTCCGCCAACTGCTGCTCTTAGGCCAAAGGCACTCTTTACGATCTCTGCCACGGCAGCAGGGATCTCAGTAAGATGACCTATGATGATAATGAGACAGCTTGCGAAGTAGGCAACGATCATTGCCGGAACCACTACCTGCGTAACAGAGGCGATCCTCTTGAGGCCCCCGATCGTGATAAGAGCCACCAGAAGTGTGATGACTGCTCCGGAGATGACTATTGCCAGTGAATAATCATGCCCAAGGAGGGAGATCGTTTTCGCCGACTGAGGGTCAAAGTAGTTTTTCACTGCCGAACTGATGCCGTTTATCTGAGTTATGGCACCTATTCCCATAAGTCCAGCCAGAAGTCCGAACAGGGCAAAGAGCTTGCCCAGCCACTTCCATTTCTTGCCCATGCCGTTTTGGATGTAATAAAAGGGACCGCCCAGGATATCGCCGTTTGCATCGGTGATACGGTACTTTATGGCCAGAAGTCCCTCGGCGTATTTTGTTGCCATGCCGAAGAAGGCTGCGACCTCCATCCAGAAGAGTGCTCCGGGGCCTCCGGCGGCTATGGCTGTTGCTACACCGACGATGTTTCCGGTGCCTACAGTGGCGGAAAGGGCTGTACACAGGGCTGCGAAGCTGGATACCTCGCCGTGTCCCTGCTCCTCGTCCTTCAGCATATATCTCAAGGCAGTCCCCAAACGGCGGACCTGCAAAAATCCCAGTCTAAATGTAAGAAGGATACCGCAGAAGAGGATCAGTACGATCAGCGGTATTCCCCACACCATGTCATCTATCGATGAGATCAAGTCGCTTAGCTTGTCCATAAATGTCTCCTTTGTTAAAAACTTATCAGTTTATTTTACCATATGTCTTCGCTTTTGTCAAGCATTTGCCTGAAAATCGCTTTTTCAAGCGCCGAACAAGTGGTTTCATCTTTTACTTAGACCGCTGGCCCATGTTTATTTTTTCTTGACATTGTGTCCATCCTATGGTATAATGATATTTGAAAATTTATGTAAATTCAACTGCATTCAATATCGTAGCCCTTGCCGACCTTTGCTTCTCGCAAGCCCGGCTCCTGTAGCTGCGGAGCTTATGTGGTGTTTGGCGGAGTTACGGTATCAACTGCGACCGCTGCTTGAAAAGCAGCCTTTTTATTTTCCCGGAGGTCATCAAATGAAAAAGATCAGTGTAAAGACCAGCAGGCCTTATGAGGTCATCATCCAGCGTGGCGGTCTGTCAAGAGCCGGAGAGCTCATCTCCGCAGTTACGACATCTAAGAAATGTGTCATAATTTCAGACGACATAGTCGCTCCTCTTTATGCTGAGACTCTGGAAAGATCCCTCAGTCAGAGTGGTATAAGCTCATCACTGTTCGTTTTCCCTAACGGAGAGCAGTCCAAGAGCCTTTCTACACTGGGAAAGATCTATGACCACCTTTGCAGCAGCAATCTCACCCGCAGCGACTTCATCATCGCTCTTGGAGGCGGTGTCGTAGGCGATATCACAGGCTTTGCTGCCGCTTCTTACCTGAGAGGACTGGACTTTATCCAGATCCCTACTACTCTGCTGGCTCAGGTCGACTCCTCTGTTGGCGGCAAGACTGCTATCGATATTTCCGGCGGAAAAAACCTTGTGGGCGCTTTCAAGCAGCCCGCTCTGGTGATCTGCGACAGTGACACTCTGAAAACGCTCCCGCCTCAGACTTTGGCTGACGGAATGGCTGAGAGCATCAAATACGGCATGATCAAGGACAGTGAGCTCTTCGATCTGATCGCTGATCATGACCTTTCCACAATTGATCAGGTCATGGATCAGATGGTCTACACCTGCATCGACATCAAGCGTGCAGTGGTGGAAAACGATGAATTCGACCACGGCGAGCGTATGCTGCTGAATTTCGGCCACACTCTGGGTCACGCTATGGAGGGCTGGCATAACTACACCAACTACACTCACGGAATGGGCGTCGCAGCAGGAATGTGCATCATGTCCGCAAAAACTGCTCCTGCTGAGGTGACCGAAAGACTGAAAAAATGCGTGGAGACCTACGGGCTCCCTACTGATACTGAGGCGCCTATGGCAGAGCTGCTGCCCTTCTGCGCTACCGACAAAAAATGCTTGTCCGACCGCATAAACTACATCGTTTGCGAAAAGATCGGCTGCGGAGAGATCAGAAATGCTCTCGTTTCCGATTTCAACGCTCTTATGGAGGGCTGAAATGGACGTTCGTATAACACCTGCTAAGCTCAGCGGAAGCGTAAGGATCCCTGGCTCTAAAAGCGCCGCTCATAGGGCGATAATTGCTGCTTCTCTGGCAAAGGGAACTTCCCTTCTCACAAACGTGACCATGTCTAAGGACATCGAGGCTACCATGGGGGCAATGACTGCTCTCGGTGCTCAGTTCACCGTAGAGGGCGACACCGTTCGAGTGACCGGCTCCGGCGGAAAAGCTGCCGGAAAATGCACTATCGACTGCAATGAGAGCGGGTCAACTCTCCGCTTTATCATACCTATCGCTGCTGCTCTTGGGGCAGAGGCTGAGTTTCTCGGCAAAGGCAGGCTCCCGGAAAGACCTATCGACATATACAAGCGTGAGCTGAGCCGCCACGGTATCAGCTTCACTTCGTCAGAAATGCCCTACCGTATCAGCGGAAGGCTCACCGGCGGCACCTATGAGATCGAGGGAAATGTTTCCTCTCAGTTCATTACAGGGCTGCTGTTCGCTCTTCCCCTTATCGGGGAGGACTCCACTATCCTCATGACCTCCCATCTTGAGTCACGGCCTTATGTTGACATGACGATCCAGACTCTTCGCAGAGCCGGGATCACCGTTCACGAGACTGAGGACAGCTTCACTATCCCCGGCGGTCAGAGCTACTCTCCATGCGATATGCAGGTGGAGGGCGACTATTCTCAGGCTGCTTTCTTCTGCACCGCAAATGCTCTGGGCTGTGACATTTCTGTGGAGGGTCTTGATCCGGACAGCGTTCAGGGGGACAAGCGGATCCTCCAGATCGTTGAAAACATGAGCGCAGGCTCCTTCAATGAGGATTGCAGCGATATTCCCGACCTTGTGCCTATCATGGCTGTTCTTGCTGCTTTCGGCAAGGACAAGTCTGTGATATACAACGCCCAGAGGCTCCGCATAAAGGAAAGCGACCGGCTTGCTGCTGTTTCCGATATGCTGGGAAGGCTCGGCGGCGATGTGACCGTTACTGAGGACGGTCTGATCATATATCCCACCGGCAAAATGACCGGAGGACAGGTGGACAGCTTCGGCGACCACCGTATCGTTATGGCGGCTGCTATCGCTGCTGTAGGCTGCTCCGGTGATGTTGTGATCCGGGGAGCCCAGGCTGTCGAAAAGTCCTACCCGGACTTCTTTAAGGACTATATTCATCTCGGAGGTAAAGTAAATGTCATCGATATGGAATAACAGGATCTCTGTATCTATCTTCGGAGAGGCTCACAGCCACACTATCGGCGTGACGGTAGAGGGCCTTCCTGCCGGCGAATATATCGATGCCGACGCTTTAGCTGCGTTCATGGCCAGGAGAACTCCCAAGGCCTGCTGCACAGAGGAGGAGATCAGGCGCAACAAGGCTCTCCCCAGGATCATGTCCGGTATCCACAACGACCGCACCACAGGCGGCCAGCTCTGCGCTTTTCTCCAAAACCCGGAGCCTGTTCCTGCTGACGATAAGAACGTTTCGCCCTTCGCTCAGCCGGGACACGCCGACTACACAGGGGCAGTCCGCTACAAGGGCTTCTCAGATGTGAAGGAGTGCGGCGAATTTACCGACCGTTTTGCTGCTCCTCTTTGCTTTGCAGGAGCTGTCTGCGCTCAGATCCTTGAACGGAGAGGCATTTACGTTGGCGCTCATATCGCTCAGATCCACACCTTCAAGGACAACCCATTTGACAAGGTGAGGATCTCCCGTGATGCTATCATCAGCGTCCGCCAGAAGGACTTCCCCGTTATCCACGACCGCAAGGGCTGGGCTATGCTGGAGGATATCCAGCGTGCAAGAGAGTCCGGCGAGTCCCTTGGAGGCATCGTAGAGTGTGCCGCTGTGAACGTTCCGGCCGGCGTGGGCTCCACTCTTTTCAACGGCCTGGAAACAAACATCGCTCAGCTGATCTTCGGTATCTCCGGAGTTAAAGGCCTGGAATTCGGCGCAGGCTTCAGCTCCGCAGACATGATCGGCACCCAGAACAGCGATGAGTTCTATGTGGACGACCACGGCCATGTGGTCACCAAGACCAACAACCACGGCGGCGTTATGGGCGGTATCTCCTCGGGGATGCCCGTTACTCTAAACGTTGCATTCAAGCCGGCTGCTCCTGCACAGGAGGGCCTTGGCTGCGCTTCATGCGTTGTTCCAAGAGCTGTCCCCTGCGTGGAGGCTGCCGTAGATATCGCACTTTTATCAAATATGCTCGACTATCCCAATTTCTGCTGAGGTGTTTTTATGCACGACGAAAATATTTTCAAAATGTCTGAGCTGGCTGACACCGAGATCCGGGATATCCCAACGATCAATATCCTGCTTTGCTACCTGATCCATAAGATCGGCAAGCCTGTGGAAGCCGAACAGCTCTATGAGATCGCGATCAGCACAGGTGTGATCAACTATTTCTCCTACCTGGACTCGGTTGATTACCTGACAAAGAACAAGCTGCTGACCTTGGAAAAGATCGACGGCACGGATCATTTTGTGATCACGCCCAAAGGCACTGCTTGCGCTAAGGAGCTGAAAAAGTACGCTCCTAAGTCCTACAGGGATCAGTTGGTGCTGGCGGCTCTTAGGTATTTCACCAGGCTCAAATATGAACAGGAGCTGAAGGTGGAGTATATCCCCATCGAAAACGGCTACTACACCCATATCCGCTGTCTGGACGCCAACAACGACCTGATGGATCTGAAGCTCTTCGCTCCTGACCTCACTCAGGCCAAGCTGATTGGTGAGAAGATCATGCTCAATCCCTCCGGCTTCTACGGGAAGGTCATTGAGCTGGCTTTGTCCAACGAGGAGGTCAAGTATGATCTTTCCGATAATTGACCTTGCCGCCAAAAGCGGTACCGGCTCCTTCGGGACAGGTACCTTTATCCTGATAGTTCTGCTTTTTGCCGCTGTCCTGATCGCTTCCACTGTGATCACCTTCAAGCTCAGCAGGAAGAAGCTCTCTCAGAACAGCAAGGATCACGATGACACCAGCAACGGAGGCTGATCTCATGGCGCAGGATATCGACCTTTACATCGACTCTAAGTATGCCGGATTTTTCCCGCTGGAGGAGATCGAAGAACGTTTTGAGGAATATGAGGCGGAGGCCTATGAGCTCTCCCGGATCATCGACTGGGACGAGATCATACTTTACGCCATTTTCTCTTACGACGAGGACACACAGGCCACCCTCTCCGCTGACCTGATGATGCTGAGAATGCCCTATGAGGTCTACCAAGACCTATGTATGAAGCTATCTAAAAATTGCCGGCTGTTCTTTTTGCGCAACCGGGAGGAGTTTGATTATGAAGTATAATAAGTTTTTTTCTCTGGCCGCTGCTTTTCTTACGGCCGTTTCTGCTATGTCCTTTCAGGGAAACGTTTTCGCTGAGGAGGAGCAGACCTGTACTATAACTCTTCTGGATTTCAACGGCGAGCCCTTTGCTGAGCTCTCAGGAAAACCCGGAGATCCGGTTGACTTTAGCCTTGTGGACACAGACAGTCTGGAGACACACATCGACGACTACACTCAGATCGGTTTCTCCTCATGGAGCCAGACTCCCGAGACCTTCACTGAGGATATGGACATCCAGGCTCTGTATAAGAAGATGACCATTTCACTTGACCGTGAGCCTTACGTTACAAAGTATAACAGCACCAAGACCAACATAAAGCTCAATGGGCTTTCCGTAAAGATCACTGCTCTTACTCAGACCCCTGAGAAAAATTCACGGGGCGAATACATCGTCAGCAAGGAGATCCTGGAGATCACCGACAAGTGCGTGGCTGTGCCCGATACGGCTCAGGAAGCCTTCGCCGAGGGAAATACCGCCCAGATCAAGGTGTATCCCGTTGTTTTCGACAGACCGATCCTGGTCTATGAGGTCCAGCTTATGGAAAACCTGGGCGATACCGATATGGACGGCTTTGTGACCTCCACTGATGCCTCCAATATCCTGGAATTCTACGCCTCTGCCGCTACCGGAGAGCCTCTGGATATCCCTGAGGAGGATCTTCAGCGCTATGACGTTGACCTTAACGGAAAGGTGGACTCCTCCGATGCCAGCTTCTGCCTGGCATACTACGCCGCCGCTGCCACTGGTGCTGTCCCCGATTGGTACGACGTGATCACTGCCGCAGTGGGCTGATCTGAGCTTTTTCAGCTAAATATCTGAAACTAAAAAGAATACTTGCATTTCATTCAAAACTATGATATAATTATACCATAGTTTTGCTCAAATCTATTTTTAAGGAGAATGATAACAATGTACAACGACCTTATGGATTCTATCGGATTCGTTTCGCAGTACGATCCCGCTGTTGGCGCTGCTATGGACCAGGAGCTTGCTCGTCAGAGAAGGAACCTGGAGCTCATCGCAAGCGAGAACATCGTTTCCCCTGCTGTTATGGCTGCTATGGGAAGCGTTCTTACCAACAAGTACGCTGAGGGCTACCCCGGAAAGCGCTACTACGGCGGCTGTCAGTGTGTTGATGAGGTGGAGAAGATCGCTATCGAGCGTGCTTGTGAGCTCTTCGGCGCTAAGTTCGCTAACGTTCAGCCTCACTCCGGTGCTCAGGCCAACACTGCTGCTTACTTCGCTGTTCTTCAGCCCGGCGATACTGTTCTCGGTATGAGTCTTGCTGACGGCGGACACCTTACTCACGGATCTCCCGTTAATCTCTCCGGTAAATATTTCAACTTCGTTTCTTACGGCCTTGATGACGAGACTGAGATGATCAACTACGATACTGTTCAGGCTCTTGCTAACGAGCACAAGCCCAAGCTCATCGTTGCCGGCGCAAGTGCTTACCCCAGAGCTATCGACTTCAAGAGACTCCGTCAGATCGCTGATTCTGTTGGCGCTCTCCTTATGGTGGATATGGCTCACATCGCTGGCCTTGTTGCTGCTGGCTGCCATGAGTCACCTGTTCCCTACGCTGACATCACTACAACTACTACACATAAGACTCTCCGTGGACCCAGAGGCGGCCTTATCCTCACTAATGACGAGGCTCTGGCTAAGAAGATCAACTCCGCTATCTTCCCCGGAACTCAGGGCGGTCCTCTTATGCACACTATCGCTGCTAAGGCTGTTTGCTTCGGCGAGGCTCTCAAGCCTGAGTTCAAGGAGTATCAGAGAAAGATCGTTGAGAATGCTAAGGCTCTGGCTGACGGCCTTCTCAAGAGAGGTTTTGACCTCGTTTCCGGCGGTACTGATAACCACCTGATGCTGGTCGACCTCCGTCCCTTCAACATCACCGGCAAGGAGCTGGAGCACAGACTGGACGAGGTCTACATCACTGTTAACAAGAACGCTATCCACAACGATCCTGAGAAGCCCTTCGTGACCAGCGGTATCCGTATCGGTACTCCTGCTGTTACTACAAGAGGCCTGGGCGTTGAGGAAATGGAGAAGATCGCTGAGTACATCTACCTCTGCGCTACTGATTTCGAGGCTAAGGCTGACGAGATCCGTGCAGGCGTAAACGCTATCTGCGAGAAGTTCCCCCTCTACAAGTAATTGGATAAAACGAAGCCCGGAGGCGGTCATGAGACTGCTTCCGGGCTTTTTTTACTGATCCTTGCCGGATCCTTTCTTTTTCTTGGGCTTATCTACTTTGGGAACTGCGTAGATAGGCTTCAGGGGCTTGGATCTGCTCTTGAATACGATGTAGGAGTAAATGCAGAAAAGGATATAGATTGCGCAGAGTACACAGGATACTGCCAGCGCCTTCTTGAACCAATCGGACTTGGGGAACTTCGTCACCGCATACATATTGTACTTGGAGAATGATCTCTCAACGTCAGATACGGCGATGATGTCTACTGTTCCAAGCTCCTCGCCGGAATAGGCAAGTGTTACCTGACCAAGCAGGTCGCCTTTCTTGACCGGAGCCTGGAGCTGATCCTTGTACCAGACGATGTTGTCCTTATTTATGGTGGAAATGTCGATCTCGTCATACCAGAGAACTGTCAGCTCTTCCTTGGGCTTTGCAAGAACGTAATCGTTGCCCTCTGCAAGACTTACAGGCAGCTCGCCGACCTCTGCGGAGTCCGCCAAGATGACCTGGTATGAAAAATGGCTGAACGCCCAGTTGAACATGGAAATCGCGTCGGTCAGGTGGTAATAGATGTTGTTGCCATCAGCATCGCTCAGGGGGGATTTCAGCAGCACTGCCAGGTAATTGTTGCCATCACGGCTGGCGATAGTTACGATGTTTCTTCCGCCACGCTCAAGATTGGCGGTCTTTATTCCTCTTGTTCCGGGGTAGTAATACTCCTCACTGCTCTCGTCCATCATCGTGTTTGAGTGATACCACACCCACTCGTCTGTATTGGGGTGAGAATGTGGGTTGGGAACAGATGGCTTGTAGGAGAAGGGCGTGGAGACTGTCTCAAACATTGGAACAGTCAGTGCATACTGCGTGAGAGTCGCTATATCTCTTGCGGTGGTGTACTGGTTTTCGTCGTACATTCCCGTCGGATTGGTGAAATGAGTGTTCTCAAGGCCAAGCTCCTCGGCCTTCTTGTTCATCATCTCAACGAAAACTCCTACACTCTCATCGCCGATAGTATAGGCGATAGTCTGTGAGGCCTCGATCGAGGAAGTGAGCATCATTGCGTAAAGCAAGTCTGTGATGGTCAGCACGTCGCCGTCCTCGATATCTGCAAAGCGCAGATCATCAGGATAGTCAGTAACGTAAAGATCCTCGAAAACGCTCTCGTGGATCGTGACCTCCTGATCCAAATTTTCGCAGTTCTCCAAACAAACAACAGCTGTCATGATGTTGACCAGCGGTCCGGGCATTTGCTTGGTATCGGCGTTTTTCTCATGGACCACCGTGTTGCAGTCCAGATTTATGAGCATGGCAGACTCGCTCTGGATAGGTGTTTTCAGGGGAAAGCTCATTGCCTGTGCCGCCATTGGAACGGCTCCGGCCAGCGCTAAACCTGCTGCACAAACGGCAGCTATCAGCTTTTTCATCATATCTCCTCTTTTTCCTTTTAGTAAATGGGTACAATCGACTATTTTATATTATACCACATATTTTTGGAAAATGCAACTGTTTTATAAGGTTGCATTATCCGAGGTTTTGTGGTAGAATAGTAATATAGAAAAGATCATGGAGGTAACTGCGTTGATTTACGTTACAGGCGATACACACGGCGACTTAGATAGATTCAAGGACCCTCAGATGAAGAAGGTCAAGAGCGGTGATACGCTCATTATTTGCGGAGATTTCGGCTTTGTCTGGGACGGCTCCCGAAAAGAGCGCTCTGCCCTTAAAAAGCTGGACAAGCTGGGCATCACTATTGCTTTTGTGGACGGCTGCCATGAGAATTTCGACCTGCTGGAAAGCCTTCCCGTGGAGGAATGGAACGGCGGCAGAGTCCACAGGCTGGGCAGGCATATCTTCCACCTAATGAGGGGCGAAGTCTTCACCATAGAGGGCAAAAAGATCTTCGCTTTCGGCGGCGGCCACAGCCAGGATCTGGACTTCCGCAGAGACAGCCAGAACTGGTGGGAGCGTGAACAGCCCTCCCACGAGGAGATCATCCACGGTATCCAAAAGCTGGAGGAATACGGCAACAGCGTCGACTTCGTCGTTACTCACGAGCCGCCAGCTGCGCTGAAGGACTGCCTCAATGTTGACGTGCTGGAGAGACTTGAGGTCCACGCATTTTTCGAGGAGATGATCAAGTCCTGTCAGTATCAGAAGTGGTTTTTCGGAAAGTGCCACATAGATAAGCATATCCCGATCAAGTTCTATGCGGTGTTTGCAACTGTAACTCCCTTAAAATAGCGAAATATGGCAGTTTTTCTGCCAGGATCTTTGCATTGATTTCCCTCGCCTGCTCTGTTATAATAAAGATACCCCAAGAGGGAATTTCATCAGGAGGTAAGAGAAATGTGCTGTGATATCTTTGCTATCCTTTGCAGACTTTTCGGTATCTGCAAGTAAGTAAAAAAACTCCCCCGAACGCCCGGGGGAGCTTTTTTTATACCTCGCAGGAGTGGATGACCTTGGCCGGACAGGCCTTCATGCACTCACCGCAATTGGTGCATTTTTCGTAGTCGATCGAAGCATGGAAATCATTAACATGGATAGCTTCATTTGGACACTTCTTCTCGCAGATACGGCAGCCGATGCAGCCGTTCTTGCAGTTGAGCTTGGTGGCCTTGCCGTTGTCCTTTGAGCTGCAAAATACGTCGATGTGCTTTGCAAGAGGCCTGATAGAGATCAGGCTGTTGGGACATACAGCAGCGCACTGTCCGCAGGCTCCGCAGCGGTTGGGGATGACCTTAGCGATCCCGTTCTCGATACGAATGGCGTCGTGCTCGCAGACTGACATACAGTCTCCGTAGCCAAGACAGCCGTATTTACAGGAGCCTGTGCCGCTGTAGAAGCGCTTTGCTGCCTTACAGGACTGAACTCCGTCAAACTCGAACTTGGTCTGAGTTGCGTTGCAGTCACCGCTGCACCGAACAACTGCTGCCATAGGAACTACCTCGGCTGCGGCTGTTCCCAGAACACCTGCGATCTTCTGGGCAGCGTCTGCTCCTCCGGGACGGCAGAGATTTGTGGGAGCTCCGCTGTTGACGATCGCATCAGCGTAGTCCGCACAGCCCGCATAGCCGCAGGCTCCGCAGTTGGCCTGAGGGAGAGACTGGCTGATCTTCTCAACTCTCTCATCTACCTCAACATAAAACAGCTTAGAAGCCGCAGTCAGCAGAATAGCTGCTGCAAGTCCGCAGACTCCAAGGATAAGCACTGGTACAAGATAAGTCATCAGCGCACCTCCTTAGCTGAAAAGTCCCGAGAAGCCCATGAAGCTGACGGAAACTATAGAAGCGGCGATGAGCGTTGCAGGAACGCCCTTGAATGTTTCGGGAATGTCTGCGTACTCCATTTTCTTTCTGACGCCGGAGAAGATCACCAGTGCCAGCATGAAGCCAAGTCCGGCTCCAAAAGAGTTGACGATAGACTGTACGAAGCTGTAGCTGTTGTCGATGTTCAGAACTGTAACGCCCAGAACTGCACAGTTAGTTGTGATCAGCGGCAGATAAACTCCCAGTGACTTGTAAAGTGACGGGATCGTCTTTTTCAGGGCGGTCTCTACCAGCTGAACAAACAGGGCGATGACCAGGATGAATACAACTGTGTCGAAATACTCCAGGCCGTTGGGAACGAGGACAGCGTGGTGTATCGGGTAGGTAACTGCTGTTGCGCAGATCATTACAAAGGTAACTGCGATGCCCATTCCGGAGGCGCTGTCCAGCTTCTTGGAAACTCCAAGGAAGGGACAAATTCCCATGAACTTGGACAGAACGAAGTTGTCTGTCAGCATTGCAGAAAGTAAAATGACCATAAGTGCTTTCATTACTCAGCAGCCTCCTTTCCGCCGCATTTGTCCGCCATGGGACAGCCCTCACAGCCTCCGCATTCGATCTCCTGGGGAGGCTTTTTGTTGGCCAGCTTATTCACAATGGCGATGATCATTCCCAGAGTGAAGAAGCCGCCAGCAGGCATGATGAACAGCAGCATAGGGTTGTTGTGGATCACAGGGATAGAGATACCCATCCATGAGCCGGATCCGATGATCTCACGGACTGAGCCCATTGTGAACAGGGCCAGGGTAAATCCGATGCCCATTCCGATAGCGTCCGCAGCGGAGGCAAGTATGCCGTTCTTGCTGGCGAACATCTCGGCTCTTCCGAAAATGATACAGTTAACGGTGATCAGGGTCAGGTAAATGCCAAGGCTCTCGTAAAGGCTTGGCACGAAGCCCTCCAGCAGAAAGCCGATGAGGGTCACGAAGCTGGCGATGATAACGATGAATGCAGGGATCCGCACCTTGTCAGGGATCACCTTTCTCAGTGCGGATATTACTATGTTTGAGCCAAGGAGAACGAATGTGGTGGCAAGTCCCATTCCGATACCGTTCATGGCCTGAGTCGTTACCGCAAGGGTAGGACACATTCCAAGGAGCATTACCAGTGTTGGGTTTTCTTTGATGATGCCCTTGGTGACCTCCCTGCCGAGGCTTGTTTTATTTTCCGGCATTGAGTATCGCCTCCTTATTCTCAGTATAAACAGTGAGCGCAGTATCAACAGCGGCCTTCATTCCCTTTGAGGAGAATGTTGCTCCGCTGAGAGAGTCAAGATCAACATCGGGGGCATTATCGCCGTAGAACTGCTTGCGGAACTCTTCATCGTCCCTGACTTTTGAGCCAAGGCCGGGAGTTTCGCCCAGGGAAACGAACTCAATACCGCTTACAGCGCCGTTCTCGTCGATACCCACAAGAATATTTATGCCCTCTTTTGAGTAGCCGTCTGCGATCACCTGAACAGCTGTCTTTCCGTCGGGAGTTACTGCGATAGCCTCAACTCCCTCCGCATCAAAGGTGGTGTCAAGAAGAGTGCTGTCGGTCTTTCCGAAGAGAGCCTCAACGCTGTTGCTGAAGCGGAGCTCCTTCTGCTTTGCGATGTTCTCCTTAGTGAGCTCGTGAGCAAAAACCAGCAGCAATGCTGCGATAACGCAGATCGCTGTCAGAACAGCAACAGGCTTTACATTATCCTTCATTCTTCTGCGCCTCCTTTGCTCCGAATACCTTCGTGCGGGTCATCTGCTCGATGTAGGGAGTGAGCACGTTCATCAGAAGGATCGAGAACGAAACTCCCTCGGGATATGAGCCGAAGCGCCTGATCACGAAGGTTATGATACCGCAGCCAAGACCGAACACGATCTTGCCCTTGGTGGAAATGGGGGTCGTTGCGTAGTCAGTTGCCATGAAGAAGGCTCCCAGGAACACGCCGCCTGCAAGGATCTGGTAGACAGGGTCTCCGCCGGAGATCCAGCTAAGCAGGAAAAGTGAGCCGATAAAGCTCACAGGAGCTGCCAGGTTGATGATCTTTCTTGCGGCAAGGTAGAGGCCTCCGATAAGGAGCGCCAGAGCGCAGGTCTCGCCCAGACAGCCGCCGACTTTTCCGAGGAAGAGGTCCATGTAAGAGGGCATCAGGTGCTCCTCTGTAGTGCCTCTGAAGCTGTCAAGCACAAGAGGAGTTGCTCCGGTAACTGCGTCAGTGCCCTCCTTGTACCAAAGAGGGAGCACCCAGTTGGTCATGGCCGAGGGGAAGCTCACCATGAGGACGATACGGGCTGTAATGGCGGGATTTGCGAAGTTCTGGCCTATTCCGCCGAAGAGCTGCTTTACGATAACGATGGCTACGAAGCTGCCGATGACTGCCATCCAAAGAGGCAGGGTAACAGGCAGGTTCATTGCCAGGATAAGGCCGGTAACAACTGCGGAAAGGTCTCCGATAGTGTTGTCACGCTTCATCAGCTTGCGGCAGCCGTACTCGAAAGCCACACAGCTCACGATACAGACTGCGGTCAGCAGAAGTGCTCTCAGACCAAAGAAATAGCAGCCTGCTGCCAGCGCCGGGATAAGGGCGATGATGACATTCAGCATTATGGTCGAGGTCTTGACGTAATTCTCGTCGTGGGGCGACGGAGAAACTATGAGCTTATTCAATCCGTTCCCTCCTTACTTTCTTGGCAGAAGTGCTTTGGCAAGCTGATTTGTCTCCGCCAGCTTTCTGTTGGCAGGACAAACATATGTACAGCTTCCGCAGTTCATGCACAGGTTTACCTTCAGAGCCTGAAGCTCCTCGATATTGCGTATCTTGTATGCCTTGTCGATCTCAGCAGGCATAAGTCCCAGAGGACAGACATTTACGCAGCGTCCGCAGCGGATACAGCTGGTCGTCTTGCGCTCGTCGTAGGACTTGATCGCCAGCAGTGCGTTGGAGGTCTTCACGACAGGCATATCCAGGTCAGGGATCGACATTCCCATCATTGGGCCGCCGCCGATCAGCTTCCTGATAGAGTCGATGTCGGTCTTGCAGAATTCCAGCAGCTCACGGAATGAAGTTCCAATCACGGCACGGACGTTTTTCGGCTCGCCAACAGCGTTTCCGTCGATTGTCAGGCGCCTTGTTACAAGGGGCATACCTGTCTGTGTATAGCGGTAAATAAAGGCAGCTGTGGAAACGTTGAGTACGATGACTCCCTCATCTGATGGGAGCTCGCCCTCCTTCACGATACGGCCGGTGGAATTGTAGATGATCACCTTCTCAGCGCCCTGAGGGTAGGCTGAGGGAAGGGTTATTATGTCGATCGTAGGGTCGTTTGCGGCCATTGCGGTGAAATTCTTGATAGCCTCGGGCTTGTTGGCCTCGATAGCCAGCTTTGCATTTTTGATGCCAAGAATTGACTTTACAAGGTTTATTCCTGCGATAATATCCTCAGGACACTCTATCATCTCACGGTAATCCGCAGTAATATAGGGCTCGCACTCAGCAGCATTGATTATCAGCGTATCAATGGGAGTTTTGGGATTCAGCTTCACATGAGTGGGAAATCCGGCTCCTCCCAGACCGCAGGCGCCGCTCTCACGGACAGCCTTGATGAAGCTCTCCTTATCGGAGATCACGGGAGGCTTTACCTCCTCAGAAACTGTCTGCAAGCCGTCTGTCTCGATCTCGATAGCCTTGCATATGGATCCCATCGCTGTCTGATAGTCTGTTATGGCCGTTACCTTGCCGGAAACGCCGGAGTGGATCGGTGCGCTGAAGGCAGACTCGCAGTCGCCCACTTTCTGGCCCACCTTCACCTCATCGCCCACCTTGACCAGAGGCAGACACGGCGCTCCCATGTGCATGGACATAGGCAGCTTTATCTTCGCAGGAACAGGGAAATCTACGGTTGCGCAGTTTTCGGTGTTCTTGCGGTGTCTAAGCCTGATACCGTTTAGCTTTTTCATATAACGCTCCTTTAATGCGGAAAAGCTCCGCTCGAACTCTTTAGCAGCTGCAAAGGACTTTCGTCAAAGCAGCACACCCTTTAATTATATATGATTTTTATCGATCTTGCAAGACTTTTTTGAGATTTTTTTCAAAAAAATACAGAAAAACGGATATTTATGCAGAAAAAAAGCGTTTCATCCACCGTCAGAGCACAAAAAACTGCTCCCCGTTGTCGGGAAGCAGCGTTTTCGCTAATTTTAGCCGAAATATCTCTTGAGCAGTCCTGCGAAGGCCTTGCCGTGACGAGCCTCATCTCTTGCCATCTCATGAACTGTGTCATGGATAGCATCGAGGTTGAGCTCCTTAGCTCTCTTAGCCAGCTTCATCTTGCCCTCTGTAGCACCGTGCTCGGCAGCAACTCTCTTCTCCAAATTCTCCTTTGTAGAGTCGGAAAGGATCTCGCCCAGGAGCTCTGCAAACTTAGCAGCGTGCTCAGCCTCTTCCCAAGCAGCCTTCTCCCAGTAAGCGCCGATCTCAGCGTAGCCCTCTCTGTAGGCAACTCTTGCCATTGCAAGGTACATTCCCACCTCAGAGCACTCGCCAGTGAAGTTAGAGCGCAGGCCCTCGATGATCTCAGGATCTGTTACGTCCTTAGCAACTCCAAGAACGTGCTCGCAGGCATATACCAGCTCGCCGCCATCCTCTACCTTGTTGAACTTTGATGCGGGAACTCCGCACTGGGGACATTTCTCAGGGGGAGCATCTCCCTCATGAACGTATCCGCATACTGAACATATGAACTTTGCCATTTTTTTACCTCCGTGATTATTTATACACAGGGAGAGCATACCTCCCCTACTGCTCAAACTGAATGCTTTACTCTGTCATGCTCCTCAGCACGCTTTCCGTTGTTGAAGCGGTCCAGTGTGCCAACAAGATATCCGGTGATCCTTCTGATCCGATCAAACGGAACGTCCGCAAAGGTGTACTTCAGGTCAACGTACTCACCGTCAACAGTCACATCCATACCAGTGATCTCTCGACCGGTGTACTTTTTCCTTCCGTAGTCTATGTAGGCGTCGATCTCTTGCTGAGAGATCTGTTCTCCCAAAACATTTACCTTCATTTTTAGCACCTCCACAAAATATAGTAAACAAAAGCTTGACTTTTGTCTGTATATATTGTATCATATATAGTAGAAAAAATCTGTTGCATTTGCAACATCGGAGGAATTTTTATGTTACCGGAAGATAACATCCTTTTCAAAGGCATCGGTCATGAGGACTGCCGCCGCATGATCTCATGCTTCAACTGTGAGATCAAGCATTTCAGAAGCGGGAGCTGTATCGCTGATTACTCCCGGACTAGTGACAAGATAGGCATCGTCCTTTCCGGAGCCGCCAGCATGGTCCGCTATGACGTCAACGGCGTGCGAACTATCGCTGAGACTCTCGGCGAACAGAGCATTTTCGGGGAATTCTTCACCTTCTCCGGCTCACACAGGAGCTCCGTGGAGATCGTTGCTGACAGCGACTGTCAGGTGCTCTTCGTTAGGCGTGAGGAGCTGATGAAGCGCTGCGAAAAGGCCTGCCGCTGTCATTCAATGGTGGTCGAAAACCTGCTGGCTCTGATGTCGGAGAAGGCGATCTCCCTCAGTGAGCACATCGAGGTACTGAGCCAGCGCTCCATTGAGGACAAGCTGATCTCTTTCCTCCAAATAACCGAGGACAATACTCCCCAGGGAAAGGCGCCTCAGATCCCCTTCTCGACCACGGCGCTTTCGGATTATCTTTGCGTCAACAGGTCAGCTCTTCAGCGGCAGATTGCCAAGCTGAAAAAGGAGGGCGTCCTCACTCTGTCTAAAAGGACCTTCAGGCTCCAGCGACCTAATGAATAACGCTATTTTGCGGCAGATCCGCCGCTTATTATAAGGAGGAAACCATGAAAAAGCTGATCACCCTCTCAGCCGCTGCTCTGACAGCCCTCTCACTGTTCTCATGCGGCTCAGCTAACACCCCCGGCAGCTCTCAGGAGAGCTCCGCAGTTACATCACAGGACACCGGCTCCCCCGCCCCGGTGAAGACCTCGGCCTCAGACTTCCGCACCTATGTCTCCAACACCTATATCTCCACCGGCAGCAACTACTGCGTGGATAAGGCGGAAAGCGTCACCTACCGGGCTTATTTCCCCGTGGAGGAGGCCGGTGAGCTGGAGTACAAGTTCTACTTCTCAAACACCGTCGATTCAACCTATGACGATGGAACTCACGGCCACGTTGGTCAGGTGGGCGGCGACTACACTATCGAAAGTGCATCGATCGCTGACGGCGGCACCTCTGTGGAGGACGAGATCACCGGCCGCACTCCTGTCACCTTCTCCGGCAGTGAGGGAAAGACCGTTTCCGCCGGTGAGACCTTCTGGAGCGACCCGGTGACTTTTGACGTTCCTGAGGGGCACTTTCTCGTGTGGGAGTGGACTGTCTCCGGCGAGAATATCCCGGCTACCAATATGTCAAATCTGACTAAGACCTCTGCTGACTACGGCGACGGAAAAGGCATGGTCTACTGCGACCAGCTCCCCCTTCCGCAGCTCATCGGCGCTAAGCGGGACGTGAAATATCAGATCTGCGCTGTGGGCGACTCCATAACTCAGGGCTGTCAGACTGAGTTCATGGCCTATGAGTTCTGGGCGGCTCGTATCGCTCAGAGAATGGGCAGTAAGAACAGCTTTTACAACTGCGGTCTGGGCTGGTCACGAACAAGTGACATAGCTGCCGGCGGAGACTGGCTCAGCCGGGCTTCTCAGGCGGACGCTGTGATCGTGGCTTTCGGCACCAACGACATCATTTCCGGTGAGTACGGCGGCGACGGCGGAAATACCGCTGACGAGATCCTGGGGTACCTGCGGACTGCTGTCACTTTCCTCAAGGAGCAGGGCTGCTCTGTGATCGTGTTCACGGCTCCGCCGGAGGACTATCGTGAAAACATGGAGGCTGTCCGCAGCGAATACAACCAGAAGCTGCCTGGACTTTGCCAGGAGCTGGGAGCGACTCTCTTCGACTTCGCCTCTTACCTTTCCACTGAGGAGGATCCTGCTCATGCTCTCTACGGCGGCCACCCTAACGGAGAAGGCGGCCAGATCGTGGCCGATGCCTTCGCTGAGCAATTCTCCACCTTCCTGAGCATAGACTGACCTCTTGGCTGCGGTTCTCCGCAGCCTATTTTTGCCTCCGATCATGCAAGTTGCCTAAACTGCTTCTTTCAATGTGCTCAAAATGCCGATTTTTCATCAGACTCTTGAAAAAATGTTGAGAATATTGTATAATATTACCAAAGTGTTATCCTCTTTTATGACTATCGAAATCTGACAGAAAGGAGCTCACGGGTCTCTTCCGTGAAAAATGATTATGAAAAAACGTACTCTGGCAGCCTTGACTGCCGCTTTGATGACAGCTCTTCCGCTAAACTATGTACCAGTATCTGCCGCTGACCCAGCACCTACTTCCGGTCAGTGCGGCGACGAAAACAGCGATATTTCTTGGGAGATCGACGAAAACGGCGCTCTGACGATCACCGGCTCTGGCAGAATGGCGGATTTTTGGACAGAGACCGGCGGTATCCAGACCCCATGGACTCGCTCAGAAGTTACCTCCGCAACTATCGGCGAGGGTATCACCTATGTGGGAGCCTATGCCTTCTGCAACTGCGGCGCTCTGGAAAGCGTTGACCTTCCCGACTCCCTGACTGAGATCGGTGATTGGGCTTTCTCCGGCGGAGAGTACGTTTGGAGCGACTCCACCTACAAGCTGACTGCCATTGATATACCGGCAAATGTGACCTCTATCGGCGACAGCGCCTTCTATAACCTTATCTCCTTGGAGGAGGTCACTGTCCCCGACAGCGTGAGCTTCGTCGGCGCCCGTGCTTTCGGCAATACTCCATGGTTAAAGGCTATGAAGGAAGGCTCCGGCGGTGAGCTTTTGTTCATTGGATCTGTGCTCATAGATGCCTCCGGCAGCGAGGGCGAGCTTGTGATCCCTGACGGAACTACCGGTGTTGCCGGCTACACAGTCTCGGAAAACAAGGCTCTCACCAGCATAGTTATCCCTGATTCTGTCCAGTACATCGGCAGCAACGCCTTTGAATACTGCTACAATGTCACCTCTATCACCATAGGCAGCGGCGTCACCTCGATTGGAGATGAGGCCTTTATCGGATGCAATGCCATGAAGGAGATCTCTATCCCAAAGAATGTTTCTCACATCGGATCCAGGGCTCTCATGGCTAAGGTACTGGAAGCTATAAATGTTGACAAGGACAATCCAGTCTACTCTTCACTAGACGGCGTTCTCTTCAACAAGGACCGCACGGTGCTCCTCTCATACCCCACAAAAAAGCCGGACGCCAGCTATGCTGTTCCTGATGGTGTGGAAAGGCTGGATCCGTACTCGATCTACAACATCTCCGCTCTCAAGGAGGTCACTCTTCCTGACAGCCTCACTTCTATCGGAGAATATGCCTTCTCTTACTGCAACGGACTGCAAACCATAGTCATTCCTGACAGTGTTACTGAACTGGGTAACGATGCCTTCGAAAGATGCGGAGCTCTTAGGTCTGTTCATGTGGGGAGCGGCGTCAAGTCCCTCAGCAGTTCCCTTTTCGCCAGTTGCACCTCGCTGACAGATGTGGAGCTCTCTGAGGGCCTGGAAACACTGGAGCGCTATTCCTTCTGCTGGTGCAGCGCTCTGGAGCATCTGACCCTCCCCTCCACCGTGAAAGACATCGCTACTGAGGCCTTCTGGTGCTGCTTGGAGCTGAAGGATATAGAGCTGAACAGCGGTCTTGAGTCGATCGGACCTCAGTGCTTCTATCAGTGCGAAAAGCTGGACAACGTGGTGATCCCCGACACAGTAACTTCGATCGGCGAAAAGGCCTTCTTCGAGTGCACTTCTCTGAAAGAGATCGTTATCCCGGCAAGCGTTACGGATCTGGCTTATCTGAACTACGGAACTACATATTCTGTGGGAGTTTTCGACGGCTGTTCAAGTCTGGAAAAAGCTGTGATCTTGGCTCCGATCACCAGGGTCAGTCCGTACCTTTTCCAGAACTGCACCAGCCTAAAGGAGGTAGTGCTCCCTGACACTGTGGACTACATCGGTGAGTACGCCTTTGCCGGCTGTTCATCTCTGGAGAGCTTGCAGTTCCCCAAAGAGCTATATAGTATCGGAAACAACGCTTTCAAGGGCTCTGGCCTCAGATCTGCGGTGATCCCTTATGGTACATATTATCTGGGAAAGGGAGCCTTTGCAAACTGCACTTCTCTTGAAAGGGTGGATATCCCGGATACAGTTTCCCTGATCTACAATGAGGCCTTCAGCGGCTGCACTGCTCTGAAAGAGGTATATGTTCCTGAAAAAGCAACTGTCCACGATAAAGCATTCGTTACATTCTCAAGCTCTCCCAGTTATTCATATGAGCTCTTCGCCCTGAGCCAGTACGGTGCCGAGCTTTACGACGGCTGCACCGCTAAGCTGTATATCCGCACGGAAAACCCGGATCCGGACAGCTTCTACGTTTCTACCTCAATGCCGTATGAGGTCTCTAACACGATAAATGACGACGTGGAGTACAAAAATGACAACGACAAGCATGAATTCAAGGCTGTGGAGGGCGGTTATCTGTGGTCATTCTCGCCTTCGGCTTTCGGCACTTACCAAGTCACTATCATAGAGAAAAACGCCGACGGCAGTGAAACTCTTGCCAAGCGCTTCAGCATCGTGGTGAATGACTACGATTCAGCTTACGACGCCTGGATGGACGAGGTGATCGCCTCTCAGACAGACGACTCCATGGACAGCTTTGAAAAAATGAGCGCTGTATCAAATTATCTGCTCAGCGAGTTCAAGTACCTGACCAACTACAACGACCACCTGATAACTCTGGCTTCTGAGCCGAATTACCCTGTATTCACTGCAAAGCACTGGGACTCCTACATTTCACCGGCGGCGCTGTGCAATTTTGCCAAAAGGATCGGCGGATTTGACTTCATCGACAACCTCTACAGCCACTACGCAATGTACGGCTTCTCCCGGGCAACAGGCCACTACCTCTGCTACTGCGAGATCAACGGCGAGGGTAAGTTCTACCAGGCTTGTCCCCTGACGCCTACGGGAACAGTTGAGCCTACTCCTATCGACTTCACAGATCCCTCTCAGCTCTACCAGATCTCAGGTTTGACTGAGGAGAAGATCGTCTACACGCCCCTGACGATAAAGGGTGTCGCCGGATCAAATGCCGAGACTTTCGCCTCTGACAACGGGATCAAATTCCAGCCGGTAAGCGGTCTTGCAGGCGACCTGAACGATGACGGCGAGGTGAACATCGCTGATGCTGTTCTGCTGCAAAAATGGCTGATCGCCAAGCCAGGTCAGGAGCCGACCAACTGGCGTGCAGGAGATCTTGCAAAGGACGGAAAGCTCAGCCTATTCGACCTTATCGCTCTGAAACAGCTCATAACTGCATAAAAAAATGCCTCCGCAGACCATCTGCGGAGGTTTTTTATTCGGTCTTTCCCTTGCGAAAGTTCAATAGCCGCTTTACGACAAATTGAGCGCAAAGGCCGGTGAAAAGTCCTGCTATACAGCCGGATACTAACAAATAGGGGTAATAGGCCAAAACTGCCGGAGTCCCGGTCATGAGGACCGCCGCTCCGATCTGTCCGGTGTTGTGGAGGATGGCTCCGAAAATGCTGCACAGCCACAGGTAGCTCTCAGAAATGATCTTTCTCAGCAGCAGCATTCCGCATAGACACAGCATCCCTCCGGCCAGACTGTATATGATTGCGGAGAAATTACTGCTGAACAGCGAGCCCAGCACTATCCTAGTGACCAGCAGAAGGAAGACCTCCTTGCCGGAAAACCTGTAGACTGCATAGACAGTGAAGATGTTTGCAAGTCCCAGCTTTACGCCGGGTATGCGAATATCCGGCAGCCTCATCTCAATTATGAAGGCTATCAGAGCCGCTGCTGTCAGCAGTGAAAGCTCGGTCAGACGTTTGGTTTTCATCAGCTTTCCTCCGGTGGAGCACAGTATTTGATGACCAGCTTGTGGGGCAGACAAACGATGGGGATGTCCTCGGAGCGCAGCTTACCGGTGCGGACACAGGTATGGTCCGGACAGTCCGCATCAGAAATGCAGATCGTTCCGTTTTCGATACGGATCTCATTCCAGCCGCCCTCGGGGAACTCCACACGAAAGGTGCGGTCAGGCTCCTGAGAAAGGTCAAGGGTACAGATCACCTTGTTGTCCTGTAGGATCTCCACCCACGTCCCCTGAGCAGGCCTTTGCAGAAAAATAATAGCTGCTATTGCTCCAAGAAATATGACCGCAGCAGCTGCGATCGCTAGTTTTACGCCTTTAGTCAAGGCTCAGCACCTCCATATCCATTGAGCTGATATTGGTGATGCTGTCAGCTATGCCCTCTGTCACAAGAAGCCTGTGGTCGTCAGTGACCAGCACCATGTCAAAGCTCTGCTCACTGCGCCAGATCTGCTGAGCCTTGTCAGTTCCACAGACAAATAGCGCCGTCGAAAGCGCATCACACATCAGGCCGCTGTCTCCGATCACGGTAACGGAAACAAGACCGTTGTCCGCCGGAGCTCCGTCTGAGGGGTCGATTATATGCCAGTAGACCCGGCCGTCTTCTCCCTCAAAAAAGCGCTCATAGTTGCCGGAAGTTATCACGGCCTTTTCCCCAACAGAGACTATGCACATCTCGCTGTCAGGCTGGAAAGGATCCTTGATACCCACCTTCCACTGGCTGCCGTCGGGCTTGAGACCAAGAGACTGAACATTTCCGCCAAGGCTGACGATCGCCGATGTTACGCCATTTTCACGAAGGATCTCGATAACTCGGTCGCTGGTGTAGCCCTTAGCTAGAGAGCCTGTATCCACCATGGAGCCCTGAGGGATCTCCACACGGTCATCAGTGAGCTGTACCTTCGTATAGTCAACGCTTTTTAGCAGCGAAGTGATCTCCTCATTTGTCGGGATCTTGTACTCGCCAGTGGTGAAGCCCCATTCACGAAGCACGGGATAAACTGTGATATCCAGCGCTCCGCCGGTCATTTCTCCGTATTTCAGACCTGCCTCGATTATCGCAGCAGTATCCTCCGAGACCTGGACAGCTGAGCCAGAGCCGCTGTTTATCCGGGAAATATCGCTTTCAGGGTCGGTGACTGCCAGGAGCTTCTCCAGATCGGTTATCTTAACTGCCGCCTCGGACAAGGCTCCCTCTGCATTTTCGCCGTAGGCCTTCATGGTCATGAAGGTGTCCATGGCGAAAATATCCCGAGAATGAGCCTCAGAAGCAACTTTATCCGGTTTTTCAGCAGAGCAGCCGGTCAGCAGGAAAGCTCCGCACAAAATGGCAGCAACGATATTCTTCATGGGTATTCCTTTCTTAGCGGTACATCCCGCCGTTTTCGTACATCTATTCTACCATATTCCCGAAGTAATTGCAAGGCCTTATCTGCGAGCCTGTGAAAGTGCATCTGCTACAGCTTCAACGATACCGTCAGCGGAATGTGTGGCGCCGCAGGCTGTGTCGATGCCGTCTGTACTGCCGCTGTTCTTGATCTGACTGATAACGTAGTCCTGAGCGACCTCGTAATAATCTGCGTCGTCCACCTCGAAATCCACCTTTATAGAAGTGATCACGTCGTTCTCGATGGTCACGTCAGCAGTCACTCCGCCGCCATACTGGACAGAGGTGCCGTGGCCGGTGAAGGTGCCGCTATTGTAGATATACTGGGGCTCGGCAGGCTTTTCTTCCTGCTGCTGGGGAGCTGGCTCCTCGGGTGAAGGGGTCTCCTCAGCAGGTTGGTCTGCTGGCTCATCGCCGGGCTGCTCTTCCTCAGGAGCCTGCTCTTCCTCCTCATTTTCAGCGGCTGTTGTGGTGGTCTCCTCAGCAGGCTTCTCACCCTTTGATGTGGAGCCTGAGGACTGAGATCCGGTGGTTGCGTCAGTTTCCTCCTGTTCAGAGGCGGAAACAACAGTTGTAGCAGTTTCATGATCTTCGCTTTCATCAGTAGCTGTGGTCGTTACTGCTGTGGGAGCTTCGTTCTTTGTCTCCTTCAGAGCCGGCTTTGCAGGAGCCTCGCCATAGGAGAGGATCGCGATCAGGACAAATACTGCGGCTCCGGCAACGGCTGAAACTGCGCTGCAAGCTGTTTTTGACTCGGGTTTTTTCTTGCGGATATAGAGCTTCCTCAGCCTCATTGCTGCGTAGCCTACGAAAACTGCGCTGTATGTCAGAACACTGATATACCGCTCAGTATCGCCGTTTCTTGCTTGTGGGATATACAGCACCAGAACGTGGGCAAGGATCAGTGCGTAAAAAACATAGGCCGCACGCTGGATGTTTTTCCAGGTCTTGGCGTTCATTTTTCGGCGGATAGCCTTCACAGACATGACCGCCAGAGGCACCATGATCACCATGAGGCCTATACAGATAAGGTAAGTCGCTGCAAGGTCCCACGCAAGCGGGATATTCTTGCTCCGCAGAAGGGTGAAGCGCTTGAGGTAGCTAAGTCCGTAGGTGACCGCATGAGCAAGCGTCACTACTGCCGCAAAGATAGAGAGCTCTCCACGGACAGGCATTATTGTGGTGATCAGCTTCTTGCCAGCCTTTGTGTCGCCGTTTATAGCTCCCACCCACATTACGATGCACCATAACGCTCCGGCCAGTGCTCCTCGTGAGAATATGCCGAGAAGGTATTTGCTGACGAACTGACTTTGGATCCTGATGTCGCTCTGAGTTATGATGATGACTGCTGCTGTCACAACTGCGCCTGCTATGTAGAAAACTGATGGGTGCTTTTTCAGAGCATTGCTCCCGAAATATGCCAGGGAAAAGGCTATGGCAAGTGCGATCAAAAATAGCATAATAATTACCTTTCAACAGTATTCGACCTCCGCAGGCCGCCCCGCAGAGGTCGTGATCAAACTAAATTATCTTTGGAAAATGGGTCAGTCGTTCTTCTTTCTCAGAGCGAAGGCTGTTGCTGCTGCAAGGGCAAGGCCTGCTGCCGGGATAGCTGCATCAGCTACGCCTGTCTTCGGGCTATTTGTTCCAGATTTGCTATTTGTTGTGGAAGGCTTAGCTGTGGTTGTGTTAGTTGTATTCTTTGTGGTGGTCGTTGCAGCGGATGTTGTTGTAGAAGTCTCTTCGGGAGCTTCTGTGGGCTCCTGAGCCTGCTCTGTTGTGAATGTAAGGTCGCTTGTGTAGCCAGTTGCCTTTACTGTGAAGGTGTAGCTGCCCTCAGCGCCGTTTGCGAAGATGTTCTCGCCGCCGGACTGAACTGCAAAGTCGATAGAGCCGTCCTCAAGAATGATCTTTGTGGAACGCTTACCGGAAGCATTATAGCTGTTCTCGCCAACTGTTACAGATACGATATTCTTCAGGTAGTTTGCTGCATCCTCATCAGAGAAACCGTCCTTCTTTACCAGCTTACCGTCCTTGTACTCAACAGGGATATCAGCTGTTGTCAGAGTGAAGCTGCCGGAAACATCTGCATAAACACCCTTCTTATCTGAGAGCTTCAGAGTGTACTTGCCGGGCTGTACGTTCTTATAGCCAACTACACCGCTCGATGTGGGAGTAAAGCCCTCGCCCTCGATAGAAGCAGAGATCTCGTAATCGCTGGGGATCTTTGAGGTATCATATGTTGTGGAGCCTGAGCCGGCAGGTGCATCAGCCACATCGATAGAAGCTGCGAACATCTTGGGCAGGTATACATTTACACCGGAAACTGTTCTGTAGCCGTCCAGTGTGATGAAGTCCACCTCAGTTACTGTCTTGCCCTCGGTCTGGTCGTAATTCTCAGTAACAAGAGTATTGCCGTGAGTCTGAGTTACGTAGCCGATAGACCATGCGATCTCTCCCTTGGGTCTCCAGAGGTTTTCCAGAGCACGCATAGGATAAGCAGAGCCGTCTGCTGTCTTTACGATACAGCCGTAAACATCTGCGTCCTGGGGATAATTAGCCACCTGAAGCTGATAGTCGCCGTAGCTCGTTGTGGTCTGGAGCGATACCTCTCCGCCGACCTCAACTGCGCCGTCGTTGTCTACAAGCTTGGAAACGCTGATCTTTCCGTCTGCAACTGAGACTTCCTTATAAGCTGCGGGAGCCTCGGAAAGAGCTGTAAATCCGTAGTTCTCAGTAAGGAATGCAACGTCGTCTGAGGAAACTGCTACGGGGTAAGTTACGCCCAGGATAGTGCCGTTTCCGTCATTGAATGTACCTGCGGAAAGTCCGCCGGCCTTCCATTCGCCGTCAACTACTGAGCCAGTTGTATTTGCGCTCCACTTGTTGGGTGTGGATGAAGATACTGCGTCGACCTCAAATCTGTTTGTGCTTCCCTCAAATTCTGCTGCATAGAAATCTGCGTAGGGAATGTTCATTGTGCCATAAACTGTGTCAGCTGCACTTGCAGAGAAAGGCACAGCGGCAGAAGCAACTGCTGCGCAGGCTGCAAGGCTCATGATGAGATTCTTTTTCATGGAAATTTCTCCTTTTTTCAGTATTCGCCGGCGAATGTGCTCGCATAGCGTAAAGTCAGAAAACGCCTATATCTTGGGAAGATCTCTTGACCGAGGTCGTTTCTAAGACGTTAGCGTGTTCTAACGATAGCTCAAAAATAAAGTCCTAGATCGGACTTCATTGGCAGATACTATTTTATCATACTAACAATGTTATGTCAAGCAAACATTCATAAATCTCCAAATAGCAAACATGAATATCTTCCCTGTTAAAATAATTTGTTAGTTTTAGCTGATCCATTTAGCCGCAAGATCCTCCAAAGTAAACCTGAGCTAACCAAAAGAAATGCCCCCGGAGGCTCCGAGGGCTGTTTTTCAAAGAAATACCTGGCTGTTTGTGCCGTAGAAGATGTCCTCACGGCCGGAGATCCGGCGGCAGAATTCCTCCATAAGCTCCCAATTTCCGTCCACATCGAACTCATAGCTGTGTCCCCAAAGGCAGAAAACTCCCGGCTCGTCGCTGGCAAGAAATCTGTCCAGAAGCTCCCACAGCATGGGATCCTTGTGGCGGCAGGTGGCTCCAAAAGCAAGAGGCACCTCCGGAAGGGCGAAGCTGTGAGTGTCGTTGCAGGTACGGGAAAAACGGATCCCGCACTCCCCTGCTATGCGGATCACACGCTGGTCGTAGGCCCCGTATGGATAGGCCATGCCTTGGATCTGACAGCCGAAAAGCTCCTCCAGCGCCGCCTTGTCGTGACCGATCTCCCGGCGGACAGCCTCGTCCTCAAGCTGAGTCAGGTCGGCGTGGGTCACGCAGTGAACCGCTATCTCATGGCCTTTGTAGAGCTCAGGAAGTCCCTCAGGAGACATTCTTCTTATCATTACACCGTTGCTCTCCCAGCAGCTGTCCGGGGTCATAAGGCCGCTGTTCAGGTTGAAGGTACACTTCAGCCCGTATTTATTCAGCAGCTCTACTAATCGGCGGTCAGACTCCACTCCGTCGTCATAGCTGAGAGTTACCGCCTTTTTCTTGCCGTTCCACATATTATCGCTCCTTTCGGTAAGCTGAAAAGGGCTGCCGCAGATCGCAGCAGCCCAAATCCTTACTTTTTCAGCAGGCTCTTTCCTGTCATTTCCTCAGGCTGAGGTACCTCCATGATGCTCAGCATTGTGGGAGCCAGGTCAGCTAGAACGCCGCCGTCAATGAGCTCACCCTCAACGCCTACAGCAATGAGAGGAACAGGATTTGTGGTGTGGGCCGTGAAGGGGCTTCCGTCAGGCTCCATCATCTTGTCTGCGTTACCGTGGTCGGCTGTGATCAGAGCAGCGCCGCCCTTTGCAAGGATAGCGTCTACCATTCTGCCAACGCACTCGTCAGTTGCCTCAACAGCCTTGACTGCTGCATCGAAAACGCCTGTGTGACCTACCATGTCGCAGTTTGCGTAGTTGAGGATGATCACGTCGTACTTATCGCTGTTGATAGCCTCAACAACTGCATCGCACACCTCATATGCGCTCATCTCAGGCTTCATATCGAAGGTAGCAACATCGGGTGACTTGATCAGGATACGATCCTCGCCCTCGAACTGCTTCTCCTCGCCGCCGTTGAAGAAAAATGTAACGTGTGCGTACTTCTGAGTCTCAGCGATACGGAGCTGAGTCTTGCCCAGCTTTGCAAGGTACTCGCCCATTGTCATGGTGAGCTGCTCAGGAGGATATGCAACTGTTACGTTAGGCATTGTTGCATCGTACTGAGCCATGCAGACGAACTTCACATCGAAGAAGCCGTTTCTTCTCTCAAAACCTGTGAAATCAGGATCCACGAAGGAACGTGTGATCTGTCTTGCACGGTCAGGACGGAAGTTGAAGAATATCACGCTGTCGCCAGCCTTGATCTGTGCTCCGCCCTGGATAACTGTAGGAAGCATGAACTCGTCAGTTACCTCATTTGCGTAGGAATTCTTGATAGCCTGAACGGGATCAGTCTCCTGAACGCCCTCTCCGTAAACCAGAGCAGCGTAGGCCTTTTCAACTCTGTCCCAGGCGTTGTCTCTGTCCATTGCGTAGAAACGGCCGGAGATAGTTGCGATCTTGCCAAGACCGATCTTGTCGAGCTCAGCAACAGTCTGCTCCATATACTCAGCAGCAGACGAAGGGGGAACGTCTCTTCCATCCAGGAAAGCGTGGATGTAGACCTTGTCCAGGCCCTGCTTCTTGGCCATCTCAACGATACCGAAGAGGTGCTCCATGTGGCTGTGAACGCCGCCGGGAGACAGAAGTCCCATGAGGTGCAGAGCGCTGTTCTTAGCCTTGCAGCTCTCCATTGCGTCAAGGATAGCCTTGTTCTTCTCGAAGGTGCCGTCCTTGATGTCCTTGGAGATCTTTACCAGCATCTGGTAAACGATACGGCCTGCGCCGATATTTGTGTGGCCTACCTCAGAGTTTCCCATCTGTCCGTCGGGAAGTCCAACGTCCAGACCGCTTGCTCCGATGATCGTGTGGGGGCACTCAGCCATGTACTTGTCAAGGTTAGGCTTCTTGGCGGCAGCGATAGCGTTGCCGTAGGTATCGGGATTGTAGCCGAAGCCGTCCATAATAATAAGTGCTACGGGTTTTTTTGACATTTGGATTATCCTTTCATTCAAAGTCAGGGGCGGAGAAAGCTCCGCCCGCAGTCTAATTCGGTGATCAGCCGTTTACAGCAGCCTGAACGATAACGTTGAAGTCCTCAGCCTTCAGAGAAGCTCCGCCGATGAGTCCGCCGTCGATATTGGGCTTTGCAAGGAGCTCTGCTGCGTTCTTAGCGTTCATAGAGCCGCCGTACTGGATAGTTACAGCATCAGCAGTTGCCTGATCGTAGAGCTTAGCAAGCTGTGCACGGATAAATCCGCAAACTTCCTCAGCCTGGTCAGGTGTAGCTGTCAGGCCTGTGCCGATAGCCCATACAGGCTCATAAGCGATAACTGTGTTCTTTACCTGCTCAGCTGTCAGTGACCACAGATCCAGCTTGATCTGACGAGCGATAACTTCCTCAGTGATGTTGCACTCACGCTCCCACTTGAGCTCGCCAACGCAAACGATAGGCTTCAGACCAGCCTCCAGAGCTGCAACAGTTCTCTTGTTTACTGTCTCATCTGTCTCGCCGAAATACTGTCTTCTCTCGCTGTGACCGATAACAACGTACTCAACACCAAGCTCTGTGAGCATATCAGCGGAGATCTCGCCGGTGAAAGCGCCGCTCTTCTCGAAGTGAACGTTCTCAGCGCCGATCTTTACGTTGCTGCCAGCAGTTGTGTTGATAGCTGTCTCAAGGTTTGTGAAGGGAACGCAGGCGATGACCTCAACGTTGCCCTCAGCATTTGCAACCAGGGGCTTGATAGCCTCCAGAAGAGCCTTAGCTTCGGGACGAGTCTTGTTCATTTTCCAGTTACCGGCAATGATTGCCTTTCTTGTTGCTTTGTTCATAATTATTACTCCTTGATCATTTATAATTTACCGCATTTTCGATCATACGGAAGTATGCGTCTTTTGCGGCCTTGCTTTGCAGTTTTTCGCAGCTCTCGATCTTTCTCCTGAGCTCCTCGGCGTCAGCACGGGCGCCTCTTGGGTCTCCGGTGAGATTTTTCACTGCGATACGGGTAATGGGGACGTAGAAGCCCAGGCTGTCATGCTTTTCGGCCCAGCACTCCTCCATTTGTATGTACTCCTCCGCAGTTCCCTCATAGCCGTTTGCGGCACAGGTACAGGCTGCGCAGTCGTAATAGGCCGGAGCAGACTGCTTTCCCACGGGAGACTGGAAGAAAATGTCCAGGAAGGACTTCTCCTTCTTCAGAAGCTCGAAGCTGTCGGCGTACCTTTCAGTGTTAAGATACAAATTCATGGCAGCTACGCAGTAGGTGGCCTTCTCCAGATCATCGCTGGAAAAGAAGCCCAGCTTCATGGAGGAAAGGATCCTTTCGGCCTCGTCGTATCTCCTGACTGTCGTCAGCAGATCCGCCAGTTGGATCCGGTCGAAAGCGGACATATTTGGATGAGCGGCCTTGTAAGCCTCGATATACTCATCGCAGATGCCCTTCTCCGCCATTATCCTGTTCATTTCGGCATACTTGTGCTTGCTGTCGTAGCTGTCCTTCAAAATGGTGTAGATGATCAGCAGGATCACCAGACCTCCGCCGGCCATTATAGCCAGAAAAGGCTTGATAAATCCGGAAAAACCGTCGTGTCCCATTGAGAGAAGACCCACTACTGTTGCAAGAACTAAAGCTGCAGCCAGCACGAAGCCTGCCATTTTAATGAAGAGTGAATACTTTTTCATAGCGTCTCTCCATAGAGTGCGCGGGATCTATCCGAAAATGAATATGGCCTCAAAAAACATGAAGACCGCTGCTATGAATATGCAGGAAAAGGCTGCCGGTTTAGTCATGGGCGGCTGAGGAACGAATTCCTTTACCACCGCAGGGTCGCTGCGCCTGACATAGATCATGGCTTTATCGCCGTAAACGGAGGAGCCGCCAATCTTTGAGGTGTATTCCTGATAGTCATAGTAGTAACGCACCTGCCTGTCATCGGACTCATCGTCCTCAATGACCTCAGCCCTCATTCTCGCCCACCTTCGCTTTGACGGTGGAAGGTTTATGGTCTTGCCCATAAAGCTCCTAACGCCCAGCCAGATGAGCCGAAGTGAGAAAACATTCATACCAACGACTAAAACAGCGCACAGTATCCAGCCGATGATATTCTGTATTTCCTGTGACATAACGAAAGATCACCGCTTTACTATAGCAATCAAGGGCGAATATCTCTATCCGCCCTGACTGGTATTGATCTTACTTCTCAGCGATAGCTGCTACACCGGGGAGCACCTTGCCCTCGAGATACTCGAGAGAAGCGCCGCCGCCTGTGGAGATGTGGCTCATCTTGTCAGCGTAGCCCAGCTGGATAGCAGCTGTAGCAGAGTCGCCGCCGCCGATGATAGTTGTTGCGTCTGCCTGAGCGAGAGCCTCGCAAACTGCAACTGTACCCTTCTTCAGAGTGGGGTTCTCGAATACGCCCATAGGTCCGTTCCAAACGACTGTCTTAGCGTTCTTTGCAGCCTCAGCGAAGATAGCCTCTGTCTTGGGTCCGATGTCAAGACCCATCTTGTCAGCAGGGATCTTGTCAGAGTCAACATACTCTACCTCGATAGGAGCATCGATAGGATCAGGGAAGGAAGAAGCGATAGCTGTATCAACAGGAAGGAGGATCTTCTTGCCCAGGCTCTCAGCCTTAGCCAGCATCTCCTTGCAGTAGTCAAGCTTCTCGTCGTCTACCAGTGACTTACCGATAGAGCCGCCCTGTGCCTTGATGAATGTGTAAGCCATACCGCCGCCGATGATGAGTGTATCGCACTTCTCGAGGAGGTTGGAGATAACGTTGAGCTTATCAGCTACCTTAGCACCGCCAAGGATAGCTACGAAAGGATGCTCAGGCACCTCAACTGCGTTTCCGAGATACTGGATCTCCTTCTGCATGAGGTAACCAACAGCAGTCTCCTTAACGAACTTTGTAACGCCTGCTGTAGAAGCATGAGCTCTGTGAGCAGAGCCGAAAGCGTCCATAACGAATACTTCGTCGTCTACCAGATCAGCCAGCTCCTTGGAGAACTCCTCGCCGTTCTTGGTCTCCTCAGCGCCACGGAAACGTGTGTTCTCCAGAACAACGATCTCGCCGTCTTTCATTGCAGCAACAGCAGCCTTAGCGTTCTCGCCAACAACTGTGTCGTCAGCAGCGAATGTTACCTTTGTGTTTACCAGCTCGCCAAGTCTTGCAGCTGCGGGAGCCAGTGAGAACTTAGCCTCAGGGCCGTTCTTGGGCTTGCCGAGGTGAGAGCAGAGAACTACCTTTGCACCGTTCTCTACCAGCTTATTGATAGTAGGAAGAGCAGCCTGGATACGGTTGTCGTTAGTGATAACGCCGTCCTTCATAGGAACGTTGAAATCAACTCTAACGAGGACCTTTCTGCCCTTAACGTTAATGTCTTCTACAGTAACCTTGTTTAATCCTGCCATTGTTATGACATCCTTTCGTAATAAAATACTTTTGGCTCGTTGTTAAGAATAAACAACACACCATATATTTTACACTATTCCGAGAGATTTTTCAAGTGGTTTGAAGATATTTTTTGGAATTTTTTGTGAATTTTTATCTTTGACCAAAGCCATTGACAACCTGACGCTTATAATGTACAATGGATACATATAGGGAGGTGGGACGATGGACTTTGTTTACAAGGTATCACCTGTTTTTATCATACTGGCGGTCTTAATGTACCTCGAGGCTGATTCTGACCTTCGCAGAAGCGTTTGGCAGCGGCTGGAGGAGAGGTATGACGATGAGGAGATGCTTCCTCTGCTTGATCAGATCAAAGAGCGCAAAAAAGAGTTCCCCCTTAGCTACAGGCTGTTCAAAGGGAAGTATTTCGCCGAACGTGAGCATCTTGACCAGTTCATGCTTCCGGATATACTGTGCCACTTAGTACGGCAGATCCTCCTGGTTGCTGCACTGGCCTGCACTGCGCTGATCTTCGGGGAAAAAATTAGACTGCCGGGAATAGTTGCTCTTATCCTTCTTGCGATAGAACTGATCCTGCTTCTCATCTTTCTTATAACAGAGAGAACTAGCGCTCGTGAGGTATTGATAAAATCCACCCAGCTCGCTCAGAAAAGCATGATGCAAGGCAGCAATGACCCGGACACAGGTCTCCCATTTACCAAGGAGGAGAAGAAAATCGTTAGGCAAGCCTATTTTCTGCTGTATTCTCCGGAAGCTGTTCTTCCTGTTCTATTTTTTATCAAGGAAACGTGGATCTGGTTTCTGACGACCGGCGTCCTTTTGCTCCTGCTGTCACTTCATACTCGCTATAACCTGAAACATAAGACGGATGCCCTTTTCTGTGCAGAACAGATCCACAGCAAAAGGCCGCTCACTCCTCATAAGCACTCAGGATACATCCAGGCAAAAGCTTTGAGGACCTTCAGCAGGATCTGGGTGACACTTATGATCTCAGGAGTCCTGTTTTCGGCTATGGGGATCATTTTCACTGTGCTGGAATTTAGTTAAACATATTATTTTTCTAAAACCTATTGACAAGATCCTTTTTGAGTGCTACAATAATGAAAACAAACCGTTGAAGCGGAGATAAAGCTGATCATGCTTTCCCAGAGAGTCCGGATAAGGTGCGAGCCGGATAAAAAACAAGTCAGCAAATGGACCGCCGAGGGTGCAGTCAAACGGGTGACGCAGCCGGACTTTTCGTCCAAAGGCCTCCCCGGAGTATTCTGCAACGTTATGATGTGCGTTAATCATCAGGGATATGATAGTATCCTGCTAAGCGCACGGCTTTGCCGTGAATCAAGGTGGTACCGCGGATAAGTTTATTCGTCCTTGACAGAACTACAATTCTGTCAGGGACTTTTTTGTTACCATGACAGAGATACGGAGGCGCTTGCTATGAAGTTTTTACCTGAGCTATCGACAGTCAAGGAAATTGCTGCAACCGGCAATTACGACATACTTCCAGTCAGCTGCGAGATCCTCTCGGATATTTGCACTCCGATACAGGCTCTGGCCGCTCTCAAAAACCTTTCCACTCACACCTTCATGCTGGAATCTGTTGCCGAAAAGGAGAAATGGGGACGCTACACCTTCCTGGGCTTCGATCCGAAGACTCAGATCTCCGCAGCCGGCAGCCAGCTGGAGATCGGCGGTCTGAAAATGACCTCCCCTGACCCCAGTGAGCAGATTCGGCAGATCCTCTCCACCCACAGGAGCCCGAAATTCGACTATCTTCCGCCCTTTACCGGAGGACTGGTGGGATATTTCTCCTACGATTTTCTGGCTTACTCCGAGAAGACTCTTCCTACGGATACCCCCGATTCGGAGAATTTCAAGGACGTTGACCTGATGCTCTTCGACAAGGTCATCGCCTTCGATAACTTCCGACAGAAGCTGATCCTCATCGCAAATATGTCGCTCTCAGAGCCTGAGGAAGGCTACAACAAGGCTAAAATGGAGCTCACTCAGCTGGCTGAGATCCTGCGCTCCGGCGACCGCAAGCATGAGCCTGCCGGTCATCTAACCGGCGAGGTGACTCCCCTTTTCGGCAAGGAGCAGTTCTGCCAAATGGTGGAGAAGGCAAAGTCCCATATCCACGAGGGCGACATCTTCCAGATCGTGCTGTCAAACAGGCTCAGTGCCCCCTTTGAGGGAAGCCTACTGAGCACCTACAGAGTCCTCCGCACGATCAATCCTTCGCCTTATATGTTCTACTTCTCCGGAACTGATGTGGAGATCGCAGGTGCCTCTCCTGAGACACTGGTGAAGCTGGAAAACGGCGTGCTCCACACCTTCCCCTTGGCCGGTACTCGTCCAAGAGGAGCAACTGAGGAGGAAGACAAGGCGCTGGAGACAGAACTTTTGGCTGACGAGAAGGAGCTGGCTGAGCACAATATGCTGGTTGACCTTGGACGAAACGACCTGGGCAAGATCAGCAAATTCGGCTCTGTTCAGGTGGAGAAGCTCCACAGCATCGAGCGCTACTCCCACGTTATGCACATCGGATCAACGGTGCGGGGAGAGATCAGGGAGGAGTTCGACGGGCTGGACGCTGTTCGTGCAGTTCTGCCGGCCGGAACTCTCTCAGGAGCTCCCAAGATCCGTGCCTGTCAGCTCATTGCTGAGCTTGAGCAGAATAAGCGTGGCATCTACGGCGGCGCTATCGGCTACATCGACTTCACTGGCAACCTGGACACCTGCATCGCTATCCGTATCGCTTACAAGAAAAACGGTAAGGTCTTCGTCCGCAGCGGCGCAGGTATCGTTGCAGACTCAGTTCCGGAAAAAGAATACCAGGAGTGCATCAACAAGGCGGCGGCTGTCGTTGGCGCTCTCAAGCAGGCAGAGGAGGTGGACGCATGATCCTTCTTATCGATAACTACGACAGCTTCTCCTACAACCTGTATCAGCTCATCGGCGAGATCGAGCCCGATATCCGTGTTATCCGCAACGACGAGATGACTGTTGCTCAGATAGAGGAGCTTGCACCGAGCAAGATCATCCTTTCTCCCGGGCCGGGCCGTCCTGAGGACGCCGGTATCATCGTGGAGGCGGCTAAAACTGTATGTCAGAAGATCCCCACCCTGGGAGTTTGCCTGGGACATCAGGCGATCTGCGCTGCTTACGGGGCTAAGGTTACTTACGCTAAGAAGCTCATGCACGGCAAGCAGTCCACTATCACCTTCACGGGGGATTCTCCACTGTTCAGCGGAGTTCCCGAAAAGGCTCCCGTTGCAAGATACCACTCTCTTGCCGCAGATCCGGACACTATCCCGGACTGCTTTGAGGTCTCTGCTGTGGCTGACGACGGCGAGATCATGGCTGTTCGCCACAGGGAGTTCCCCATATTCGGCGTACAGTTCCATCCAGAATCAATCATGACACCTGACGGAAAGACAATGCTAAAAAATTTTATCGCACTTTGATCTGCGGAGGTAATTATTATGATAAAAGAAGCTATCACTAAAATCGTTGACAAGCAGGATCTGACATATGATGAGGCATATCAGGTGATCAAGGAGATCATGTCCGGTGAGACTACTCCTACACAGAACGCCGCCTTCCTTTCAGCTCTTTCAACTAAGAGCACTAAGGCTGAAACTATAGACGAGATCACAGGCTGCGCTGCCGCTATGCGTGACGCCGCTACTAAGGTGGAGAACGACCTGGATCTCCTGGAGATCGTTGGCACAGGCGGAGACAACGCTCACTCATTCAACATCTCCACCACATCCGCTTTCGTTATCGCCGCTTCAGGGATACTTGTGGCTAAGCACGGCAACCGTGCGGCCTCATCTCTTTCCGGTACTGCGGACTGTCTGGAGGCTCTGGGTGTGAACATCGACCTTTCTCCGGAGAAGTGCCTTGATCTCATCGAAAAAGTGGGCTTCTGCTTTTTCTTCGCTCAGAAATACCACACTTCCATGAAGTATGTTGGTCCTATCCGCAAGGAGCTGGGCTTCCGCACAGTGTTCAATATCCTTGGACCGCTCACCAATCCGGCTTGTCCCAAGTATCACCTGCTGGGCGTTTACGACAGGACTCTTCTGGAGCCTGTTGCTGAGGTGCTGATGAAGCTGGGATCTAAGCGTGGAATGGTGGTGTACGGCACCGACAAGCTGGACGAGATCTCTATGAGCTCTCCCACTGATGTTTGCGAGTACAAGGACGGCTGGATGAAGAACTACACCATTGCCCCCGAGGACTTCGGCTTTGAGCGCTGCGACAAGAGCGAGCTCACAGGCGGTACTCCTCAGGAGAACGCCGCTGTCACAAGAGGGATACTGGCTGGTCAGATCCGTGACGCAAGAAGAAACGCTGTTCTGCTGAACGCAGGTGCTGCTATCTTCGTTGGCGGAAAGGTTGAGTCCATGGCCGAGGGCGTGATCAAGGCCGCCGAGCTCATCGACAGCGGCAAGGCTCTGGCTGTGCTGGAAAACCTCATCGTCGAGTCCAACAAGTGAGGTCACCATGGCTGCTACTATTCTGGAAAAACTGGCACAGCACGCAAGAGAACGTGTTGAGGCAGCCAAAATGATCCGCTCATTCGAGGAAGTAAAGGCTGCTGCTCTGGCTCTTCCAAAAGGAGATCTCGAGTTTGAGCGGGCTCTCCAAAAAGAAGGGATCTCATTCATCTGTGAGTGCAAGAAGGCCTCTCCATCAAAGGGAGTGATCGCAGAGGACTTTCCGTATTTACAGATCGCCAGGGAGTACGAAGCGGCAGGTGCGGACTGCATATCGGTACTCACTGAGCCAAAATGGTTCCTTGGCAGCGATGAGTACCTTCGGCAGATCGCCGCTGAGGTCTCTATCCCCTGCATCCGCAAGGACTTCACCGTGGACAGCTACATGATCTACGAGGCAAAGCTCTTGGGTGCAAAGGCGGTGCTGCTGATATGCTCGATACTCACAGAGGATCAGATCAGGGAGTACATCCGTATCTGTGATGAGCTGGGGCTTTCTGCTTTGGTGGAAACTCACGACGAGGACGAGATCAAAATGGCTCTCAGGGCCGGCGCTAGGCTCCTGGGAGTCAACAACCGCAACCTCTCAGACTTCTCGGTGGATACCTCAAACAGCAAAAGGCTCCGGGAGCTGGTGCCTCAGGAGGTCATCTTCGTTTCTGAGAGCGGCGTCCGGGACGCAAACGACATCAGGCAGCTCAGATCCGCCGGCGCTGACGCTGTACTAATTGGAGAAGCGCTAATGCGCTCAAATGACAAAACATCTAAGCTGGCAGAATTAAGGGGAAAATTATGACAAAAATCAAGATGTGCGGTCTCAGCCGCACAGAGGACATCAAATTCGCAAATATGATCATGCCGGAATTCGTGGGCTTCGTTTTCTATGAGAAAAGCAGCCGCTATGTGGATCCGGAAACTGCCGCCGAGCTCCGCTGGGAGCTGGACTACCGCATTGCTGCTGTTGGAGTTTTCGTGGATGCTCCGGTATCATTCGCAGCTGACCTTGCTCGCCGTGAGGTGATCGATGCAGTGCAGCTCCACGGCAGTGAAAACAACGAATACATCGTTAAGCTCCGCTCAATGGTGGACGTGCCGATCATTCAGGCCTTCCGGGTGAGCAGCCCATATGACATCGAATCAGCTGTCATTTCCGACGCTGATTTCGTGCTGCTGGACTCCGGTACAGGCACCGGCAAGACCTTCGACCACTCTCTTATCAAGGGACTGAACAGACCCTATTTCCTGGCCGGAGGGATCACTCCCGAAAACGTTCGTGAAGCGGCAGAAAAGCTCCGCCCTTACGCTGTCGATGCAAGCTCCTCTCTGGAGATAGACGGCGTGAAGAGCTTTGAACGCATGAAAGCCTTTGCTGAGGCTGTTAGAAACTGAAAGGAAGATACTATGTCAAGATCGAAAGGCCGCTTTGGTATACACGGCGGACAGTACATTCCCGAGACCCTTATGAATGCTGTTATCGAGCTGGAAAAAGCCTATGAGCATTACAAGGACGATCCGGATTTCAACCGAGAGCTCACCGCTCTTCTGAATGAATACGCAGGAAGACCTTCCCTGCTTTACTACGCCGAGAAGCTCACCCGTGAGCTGGGCGGCGCTAAGATCTACCTCAAGCGTGAGGACCTTAACCACACAGGCTCCCACAAGATCAACAATATTCTTGGTCAGGCTCTGCTGGCTAAGAAAATGGGAAAGACCCGCCTTATCGCTGAAACAGGCGCCGGTCAGCACGGAGTTGCTACGGCTACTGCTGCGGCTCTGCTGGACATGGAGTGCGTGGTATTCATGGGCGAGGAGGACACTATCCGTCAGGCTCTCAACGTTTACCGAATGAGACTGCTGGGAGCTGAGGTGATCCCCGTCAAGTCCGGCACTGCTACCCTCAAGGACGCTGTTTCTGAGGCTATGCGTGAGTGGACCAGCCGTATCGACGACACCCACTACTGCCTTGGATCTGTTATGGGGCCTCACCCATTCCCCACTATCGTTAGGGACTTCCAGGCCGTGATCTCCCGTGAGGCAAGAGCTCAGATCCTGGAAAAGGAGGGAAGGCTCCCTGACGCTGTTATCGCTTGTGTGGGAGGAGGCTCCAACGCTATCGGCAGCTTCTATCACTTTATCCCCGACGAGGGTGTACAGCTCATCGGCTGTGAGGCTGCCGGAAGAGGCATCGACACCTTCGAGACCGCTGCTACTGTGAACACCGGAAGAGTGGGCATTTTCCACGGAATGAAGTCCTATTTCTGTCAGGACGAATACGGCCAGATCGCTCCTGTTTATTCGATCTCCGCAGGTCTGGACTACCCCGGTGTCGGCCCGGAGCACGCTAACCTTCATGACATAGGCAGAGCACAGTATGTTCCCATTACAGACGACGAGGCTGTGAATGCTTTCGAGTTCCTCTCACGGACTGAGGGCATAATACCTGCGATCGAGTCGGCTCATGCTGTTGCCTACGCAATGAAGCTGGCTCCTACAATGGACAAGGATAAGATCATCATCGTGACGATCTCAGGCCGTGGCGACAAGGACTGCGCTGCCATCGCCCGCTACAGAGGGGAGGATATCCATGAGTAATATCAGAACTGCTTTCCAGAACGGCAAGGCCTTCATTCCCTTCATCACCTGCGGAGACCCCGATCTGGACACCACGATCAAGGTGGTGAAGGCTGCCGCAGAAAACGGTGCCGACCTTATCGAGCTGGGTATCCCATTCTCCGACCCTACCGCTGAGGGGCCTGTTATCCAGGGCGCAAATATCCGTGCTCTGGCTGCCGGTACTACTACAGACAAGATCTTCGACATGGTGTCTCAGCTCCGCAAGGAGATCAGCACTCCCCTGGTGTTCATGACCTATGCTAACGTGGTGTTCTCCTACGACCCGGAGCGCTTCATGGCAAGGTGCTGTGAGAACAACGTGGGCGGTGTGATCCTCCCTGACCTGCCATTTGAAGAGCGTGAGGAGTTCTCAGCAGTTGCCGCTCAGTACGGAGTTGACCTGATACCACTTATCGCTCCCACCTCCGCAGATCGTATCGCTATGATCGCCAAGGAGGCAAGCGGATTCATCTACATCGTTTCAAGCCTGGGAGTTACAGGTGTCCGCAGCGAGATCAGAACTGACATCGGCCAGATCGTTGACGTGATCAGGAGCGTTACCGATGTTCCCTGCGCAGTTGGCTTCGGTATCTCTAAACCGGAGCAGGCTGAGAAAATGGCGAGTCTCTCCGACGGCGCTATCGTTGGATCTGCGATCATCAGGATCCTTGAACAGTACGGAAAGGATGCTGCTCCTCATGTGGGCGAATACGTTCGCTCAATGAAGGAAGCTGTTATGAGAGCTAAATAAAGTGAAAGGGCTGTACATCGCTGTACAGCCCCTTCTATTTTAAGTGAGGTGGTCAGTTTACTTCTTTACGTTGAATGCTGCCATTCCGGGATATACCGCAGACTGGCCCAGCTCCTCCTCGATGCGCAGGAGCTGGTTGTACTTGGCAACTCGCTCGGATCTGCTGGGAGCACCGGTCTTGATCTGGCAGGTGTTCAGTGCAACTGCAAGATCTGCGATAGTTGTGTCAGCTGTCTCGCCGGAGCGGTGTGATGAAATTGCTGTGTAGCCGGCCTTATGTGCCATCTTGATAGCCTCAAGAGTCTCGGAAACTGAGCCGATCTGGTTGAGCTTGATCAGGATAGAGTTTCCTGCTCCAAGAGAGATACCCTTTGAAAGACGCTCAGTGTTTGTTACGAACAGGTCATCGCCGACAAGCTGTACCTTGTGGCCGATCTTAGCTGTCATCTTCTGCCAGCCCTCCCAATCCTCTTCGTCAAGGCCATCCTCGATAGAGATGATCGGGTACTTGTCAACAAGCGACTCCCAGTGAGCGATAAGTTCGTCGGAGGTGAACTCCTTGCCGGACTTAGGCTGCTTGTAGAAGCCCTTGCCCTTCTCGCTCTTCCACTCGGAGGAAGCTGCGTCCATGGCGATCATGAAGTCCTTTCCGGGCTCGAAGCCGGCTGCCTTGACAGCCTCAAGGATCTTCTCGATAGCCTCCTCATCGCTGGTGAGCTTGTTGGGAGCGAAGCCGCCCTCGTCACCAACTGCTGTAACGTCGCCCATGTCCTTGATCAGCTTCTTCAGTGTGTGGAAGACTTCTGCACACCAACGGAGAGCCTCCTTGAAGGTGGGAGCTCCAACAGGCATGATCATGAATTCCTGAGTATCAACAGCGCTGTCAGCGTGTGCGCCGCCGTTGAGGATATTCATCATAGGTACCGGCAGCTTTGTGCCCTGGATCCCGCCAAGGAAACGGTAAAGCGGGATACCGATAGCTGCTGCGGCTGCTCTTGCTGCTGCGATAGAAACTGCCAGGATAGCATTTGCGCCAAGGCTGGACTTATCCCTTGTGCCGTCGGCCTGGATCATTGCCTGGTCTACTGCGTAGATGTCAGCAGCGTCAAGTCCGGTCAGCACCTCATTTATTGTAGTATTGATGTTGTTTACAGCCTTTTGAACGCCCTTGCCCAGATAGCGTGACTTGTCGCCGTCACGAAGCTCAAGAGCCTCGAATTCTCCTGTGGATGCGCCGCTGGGAGCAGTTCCTCTCCCGACTACGCCGCCGCAGAGCCATACCTCTGCCTCTACTGTGGGATTTCCACGGGAGTCCATAATCTCTCTTCCGATGACTTTTTCGATCTTAGTACAACTCATATTATTCTCCGATCCGCCGAAAAACGGCAATATATTTATTGACGTGAGTTCTCACGCAACAGGCTGTTTTTGAGCAGTCTCCCTGCTCCTCAGGCGCCCCCGGGGAGCTTGTATGCTGATGAAAGGAGACCGCTTGACCTATTCTAGTTAGATTTATCTAACCACAATTATAATACCACTATAAGCCTATTTTGTCAACGAATGGGAGGGTGTATTCAAATAAGTTTGTTAATACTAACCAAACTCTCAAAAAATTACGGAGCAGATCTGTTAGCTTACGCTTACTTCTGCTCCGTATAACTATCACTCGCCCGGTAAGGTCAGTCCGCACTGCTTGCGGCACTGATCCATGAGCCTCATGACATCCATGGTGCCGCTGTGAGGAACAAGAGCGCTCTCCTTTCGCCCCTCACGGAGGCAGCGGTGGACCTCCTCCACCTCGTATTCATAGCCGGTGAACTGGTCGGGGATCTGGATCTTCTCCACCTCGTTCCTGCTGCTGTCAAGAAGAACTGCTTCACAGGTGCAGTGGAACCAGTCTCCCAGAATGATCGAGCCCTCTGTTCCGGAGATAAGGGCTGTATTTCGCAGAGGGAGCTCAAATCCAGCAAAGATCGAGGCGTGAGCTCCGCCGGGGTAGCGCAGGATGATGGTGTCGCTCAGGTCAACTCCACCGGAAATGTTCATGTCGCAGATGATCTCGCTGGGCTCTCCCCCAAGAATGTCTGCCGCTATCGTCAGGGGGTATACCGTCAGGTCAAGAAGAGCTCCGCCGCCGCAGTCCGGCTTGTAGAGCCTGTCCTCCGGCATATAAGGCACCAGATTGCTGAAATCCGCCTTGATCATTCTCACCTCACCGATACGTCCCTCCTGGATCCATTTCTTCGCCTGGAGATAGATCGGGCGGCACTTCATCCACATGGCTTCCATGAAGAAAACGTCCTTCTCCTTGGCAAGGGCAAGGAGCTCCTGAAGCTGAGGAACTGACAGCGTCACGCTTTTCTCGCAGAGCACGTTCAGTCCATGCTCCAGGCAGAGCTTTGCGTCGGCGAAATGGCTGGCCATAGGGGTCGCGATGTAGACTGCGTCTATGTCGGGATCCGCTGCAAGCTCTGCATAGCTGCCGTAACTCTTGGCAAAGCCGAATTCCTCCGCAAAGACCTCAGCACGCTCCTTAGTGCGGGAGGCTGCTGCGTACAAAACTGCGTCCTTCACCGCTGCAAGGGTCTTTGCAAAGGTCGCTGCGATCTTTCCTGTGCCTATGATGCCCCATCTGGTTTTTTCCATAATACCACCTCTGATAACGTTCCGGTCGGAACTGATTTTCTTAACTATACCATAGTTTCCGCAAAAAATCAATACAACTTGCAAAGATCGTAAATCTTCCTGCGGAAAAAAGCAAAAAAACTGCAAAAAGCATTGACCTTTGCCGGCAGTAGGGATATAATTCTCATAGAAACACAACAAACCACTGCTAGAAAGTAGGTACACTATGAAAGATCCAAAACGATTATTAGCAATACTCGCTGCTGTTGGAACTATGCTCACCGGATGTCAGACCACCGGCTCAGATCAGTCCCAAGATCCAAGCACTGACACAAGCTCCCAGGTAAGCGATGCAGGTGCAGTTCAGACCGCTCAGGATCTTACAGGCTGCTACAGCTTCGATGTCATTGAAGGTCCCGGAGATATAATGTTGATCAATGAGGTATTCCCCGTAGACAACGGCTTCATTTTCGACTGTTTATCAAATGATGACAAGACTATGGTCTACAAGGCAAATCATGATCTTTCCACCTTCACACAAATAGATCTTGAGATGCCGGAGGAATACACCAGTGCCGACAATGCTTATTACTATTTCACTCCAGAGGCTGACGGCACTATCAACTCCTTGTTCATCGCTGAGGATCACGGCGGTGTCAAGCTGCCTGAGGGCGATGACACTAACTTCGACTATGACAGCTATTATGACAACTTTGAGTCGGCCTTGTATTTCTCAAAATTCTCAGCTGACGGAAAGTGCCTTTCTACTGTAAATGTGGGAGCTGAACAGAACGAATACAGCAACTTCGACATATACAGCTTCGCAGGGTATAAGGACGGACTTCTTGCCACCCGTGGCAGCGGAGAGCTGATCCGTATAAATGCAGACGGCTCGGTGGAGTCCCTCTATACTCCCGAGTCAGACGAAAACACAGGCTATACCTCCGCTGTTTTAAGGAATACTCCCGCAGGCCTTGTGTACTGCTACTACGGAGATGCGACCCAAAGCAATGGCCGTATAAAGTCCGTCTACACCTTCTACCTCATCGATCAGGAGACCGGCAAGATCACTGAGCCTTTCTTCGACATGGACAGTATCATCTCCGGAGGCGAAACTGCTCAGTCTTCCATCGGCAATGAGGAGTATCCCCTTCTGATCACAACAGACAGCGCTCTCCTGGGAGTTAAGATGGACGGCTCTTACACAGAGCTTATCAACTGGACCAACTCAAGCCTGTCCTCAATGAGATGCTGCGCCCTGGGCAAGGATAACTTCCTTGGTCTTGACGTCAGTGTCAGCGGATCTACCAACCAGATCTTAAAGCTCTATCCGGCAGATCCCGCTGTGCTGGCTAACGTGACAAAACTTGATCTGTTCGGTTATATGGACCAACATATGATAAATGAATTCAACCACAGCCAGAACAAATACCGCATCGTTCCCTGTGAATTCGATGCGGAATTCGACTCAAAAGAAAGCTACAATAAACAGCTCCTGGATCAGCTCAACCTTTCTATTGCTTCCGGCAAGGCCCCTGACCTGGTCTGCTACATCCCTTTGTCAGTTCAGCTAAACCTGCAAAACAAGGGCGTTTTCACCGACCTCTATCCCCTCATGGATAAGGACGATAAGGTCAACCGTGACACCGTTATGCCTAATCTGCAAAAGGCTATGGAGACCTCCGACGGAAAGCTCTACTGTATGCCCATGGGCTTCGATATAGCTACGCTTTTGACCAAGACCTCGATCTGCGACAAGGAGAACTGGACATTCCAGGATATGCTGGATCTCTACGACAACGCTCCGGCTTCTGCTGACCACCTCTATGACTGCTACGGCAAGGACGAGATCATGTGGAGGATGCGCTATGTTATAGAAGACTTCATCGACACAGAAAAAGCTACTACTAACTTCGATTCGCCGGAATTCATCAAGCTGCTGGAGTTCTGCAACCGCTTCGCTGACACAGGCGTTGAGGGCAACAAGGACAGCATGATGGAGTACGAGGCCTACATCATGGACAAGGAGTCCTGGCTGAAAAACGATAGGATCTACCTCTGGGAGCAGAATCTGTCTATGCCTTCTGATTACAACTTCACCAAGAGCTACTTTGCTGACAATGCGGATATGACCTTTGTGGGCTACCCCTCAAGCAACGGCAAGGGCGGAAGGATCGTTCCGTCAATGACTATGGCCATTACCGAGACCTGTCAGGACAAAGAGGGCGCATGGGAATTCATCAAGTTTTGCCTTGATCAGACCAACACCGTAGACTCTGACGGTCTCACCTACTGCGGACTTCCCGTACTCAGAGAAGCCTATGAGAACTATCTGGACAGTGAGATGCACTCTGAGCACACCGCCAGCGGAAATCCCATACCTTCTCTTTCTCAGGAGGACAGAGACTTCCTGTCAGACTATATCCTGTCCTGCGATACCATGGGCTCTATGGCCGATGACGATGTGATCAACATCTGTGCTGAGGAGGCCGGAGAGTACTTCGCCGGAGAAAGATCCGCCGAGGAAACTGCTCAGATAATCCAGAGCCGAGTTTCTATCCTGATCAGCGAGAGAAGCTGAGCTTACCATACACAAAAAGGGCGCACAGATCGTGCGCCCCATTTTTTTGCCTTTTTTACTTTGTTCCGAAGATACGGTCTCCGGCATCGCCCACTCCGGGAACGATGTACTTGTCGTCGTTAAGGCCTTCGTCCATAACGCCGGCGTAGATCTCCACATCGGGATGAGTCTTCTGGATAGCCTCAACTCCCTCAGGTGAAGAGATGATGCACATGAACTTCACGCTCTTTACGCCAAGGCGCTTGATCTCGTCTATAGCAGCGATGGCAGAGTGGCCTGTTGCAAGCATAGGATCTACGACTATAACGTCACGCTCATGGATATCATCGGGCATCTTTGAGTAGTAGAGCACCGGCTCCTTTGACTCCGGGTCACGGAAGAGGCCGATGTGACCGATCTTTGCAGCAGGAACAAGAGCTGTTACGCCCTCTACCATGCCAAGTCCTGCACGAAGGATCGGTACGAAGGCCAGTTTTCTGCCGGAAATGATCTTTGTCTTAGCTACAGCGATAGGGGTCTCAAGCTCGATCTCCTTCAGGGGAAGATCTCTTGTGGCCTCATAACAGATGAACATAGCGATCTCAGATACCAGCTCACGGAACTCCTTAGTACCGGTGTTTTTGTCTCTGAGAAGTGAAATTTTGTGCTGAACCAGGGGATGGTCGATGATGTGTAAACCAGCCATGTCAGTACCTCCTTTAGTTATTGTTTTCTATATCGGTTATAAGGTCGATGCGCCTCTGGTGGCGGCCGCCCTCAAATCCAGTAGTAAGAAAGATCTCTGCGAGCTCGCAGGCAAGTCCCGGTCCGAGAGTTCTTGCTCCCATGCACATAACGTTTGCGTCATTGTGCAGGCGTGTATAACGAGTTGAGAATGAGTCTGAGCAAAGTGCGGCACGGATGCCCTTTATCTTGTTTGCGGCGATGGACATCCCGATGCCCGTTCCGCAGATAAGTATGCCCTTTTCGCATTCCCCGGAGACAACCAGTTCACAGACCGCCTTTGCCATATTCGGGTAATCGCAGGGCTCGCCGTCAGTTCCCATATCTCTGAGCTCAAAGCCCTTTTCGGAAAGAGCCTCGATAACGGCTTTTTTCATTTCAACACCGGCGTGGTCACAGCCGATAGCTATCATAAGATCACTCCTTTGGAATATTTTTCTGTCTGTCCTCAAGGTCCTTTTCGGCCTTTACCTTTTGCAGGTATGAGACCTCCAGCTGATCCGGCTGGATAAATGCCTCTGAAAGCGCAGCAAGGCAGGTCCCGGCGGCTGTCTGTAGCCTTCCCTGAGGAGGAGCTATGAACAGCTTTGGGGAGGGATTTGCGGTGAAGAACTCAGCAGCTCCGTCGCCGCAGAGCAGAGCCTCTCCGCCGGCAAAGGCCAGCTCCAGTGCAAGCTCGTCCCGGCTCATGAGCTTCTCATCGAACAGAGGCTCAAGGCTGTAGCCGTCGCTTTTGTAGGCGCAGGCATAGACCAGCTCTCCCCTGGCCTTCATCACGGAGCAGATAGTTCCGTGGAAAGCAATATTGTTACAAGCAAGAGCCTTCAGCGTGGAGACTCCGCAGCATTTCACTCCTAATGCAAAGCACATAGCCTTTACTGCGGCAACTCCGATACGAAGTCCCGTGTATGAGCCAGGACCAGCCGCAACGGCGATACCGCCCAGGTCAGACATTTCTTTTCCGGTCTGAGCAAGGATCTCCTTAACCGCAGGCATTATGACCTGAGAGTGAGTTTTTTGTGTATACAGCGACGTTTCAGCCAGTATTACCTCGGTGTCAGTGTCCAGAAGAGCGGCACTGGCGGTCTTACCGGAGGTGTCAATCCCAAGCAGCAGCAAGTCTTCCGCCCTCCTCTATCAAGATCTCACGCTCGGTCTCGCCGAGGGAGTTTATCGTAATGTAGATAGTATCCTTTGGCAGAGCGAAGGGGATATTCTCCGACCACTCCACTGCAGCAATATTATCCGAAAAATCATAGTCATAGAAGCCTGTGGTCTCCAGCTCGTCCTCAGAGGCGATGCGGTACATATCGAAATGATACAGCGTCAAATCCTCACCGGCGTACTCGTTGACCAGGGCAAATGTAGGCGACGAAACGCAGTCTCCAAGGCCAAGTCCCTGAGCTAGTCCACGGGTGAAGGTGGTCTTTCCGGCGCCCAGTCCGCCCTTATATGCTATCATGTCTCCCCTTTTCAGAAGGCCGCCCAGCTTTTCCGCAGCGGCGATGGTCTCCTGAGGGGAATTAGTAACTATCCTTATGGGCATATCAGAAAAGTCCCGTGATATTGCCGTTTACGTCACAGTCGATGTTCAGCGCAGAGGGTGCCTTGGGAAGGCCGGGCATGGTCAGGATATCGCCTGTGTATATGACCACGAAGCCTGCTCCGGCAGAAACTCTTGCGTCACGAACTGTGATATTGAAGCCCTTGGGCTTGCCCAGAAGAGCAGGGTTGTCAGAAAGGGAATACTGAGTTTTGGCGATACAAACGGGGATGTCCCTAAATCCTATCGCCTCGATCTCCTTGATAGCCTTCTCAGCCTGGGCTGTGTAAACTACGCCGTCAGCTCGGTAGATCTCACGGGCGATCTTCTCCACCTTGTCCTTGATAGACAGGTCAGCTGCATACAGCGGACGGAAATGCTCGTCGTTGTCGGCTGTAAGGGAGATCGTCTCGCAGACCTTCTCTGCCAGATCCTTTCCGCCCTCGCCGCCCTTGGCGAATACCTCGCACATGGAGACCTCAACGCCCATTTCCTCGCAGAATTCACGGACGAACTTGATCTCGGCCTCGGTATCGGTATCAAATCGGTTTATAGCTACAACAACGGGAACATGGTACTTGTGCATATTCTCGATGTGAGTTTTCAGGTTAACGATGCCCTTCTCCAGAGCCCACATATTCTCCTTAGCAAGCTCAGCCTTGGGAACTCTTCCGTTGTACTTCAGCGCACGGATAGTTGCCACAAGAACTACGCAGGCTGGTGTGAGACCGGCAGCACGGCACTTGATGTCGAAGAACTTCTCTGCGCCCAGATCTGAGCCGAAGCCTGCCTCAGTGATGCAGTAGTCGCCCAGCTTCAGAGCCAGCTTCGTTGCTCTAACGGAGTTGCAGCCGTGAGCGATATTTGCGAAGGGACCGCCGTGGATGAAGGTGGGGTTGTTCTCTAAGGTCTGCACAAGATTGGGCTTGAGAGCGTCCTTCAATAGTGCAGTCATGGCACCTGTGCAGCCAAGCTGATCAGCGAAAACAGGCTGGCCGTCAAGATCATAGGCAACAAGGATATTGCCAAGGCGCTGCTTCAGGTCTGCCAGGTCAGTTGACAGGCAGAGGATAGCCATGATCTCAGAGGCAACGGTGATATTGAAGCCGTCCTCACGGGGAACGCCGTTTGCCTTTCCGCCAAGTCCGACTACGATGTTTCTCAGAGCACGGTCGTTCATGTCCATACATCTCTTGAACATGATCCTTCTCTGATTGATGCGCAGCTCATTGCCCTGCTGGATATGATTGTCCAGCATTGCGCAGAGCAGGTTGTTTGCAGCAGTGATAGCGTGCATATCTCCGGTAAAGTGGAGATTGATGTCCTCCATGGGAACTACCTGTGCGTAGCCGCCGCCGGCAGCTCCGCCCTTGATGCCGAAAACAGGTCCCAGGGAAGGCTCACGAAGAGCGAGCACAGCCTTTTTGCCGATTCTGCCCATAGCCTCAGCCAGTCCAACGCTGACTGTTGTCTTTCCCTCGCCGGCGGGAGTAGGATTGATAGCCGTCACAAGGATCAGCTTTCCGTCCTCACGGAAGGCCAGAGAAGAGTAAAAGCTCTCCGAGATCTTGGCCTTATAGTGACCGTAGGGCTCCAGGTATTCCTCATCAATGCCCAGGGAAGATGCGATCTCGCCGATCTTCTTCATTTTGGCATTCTGAGCGATCTCTATGTCAGTAAGCATAGGAAAAACCTCCGATTCAATGTTATTATTCTATTATATCACAGTTCCCCCAAAAATGCAAGAGCGGTTTTGTTCTTATCAAAAATTGCTGAATTGGTGCTAAACTAGCATTATATTGCGATTTACTATAGACCTACTGTCCAAAAACCATTGACAAATTCCTCCTATTCATGTATACTATTTTTATAAGCGCAGCCTAACTGCTGCTAAGTTAAACATGATAGGGAGGGATCATTCATGTACAAACACATCAAAAAGATCCTTGCAGGCGTTCTGACCGCTGCAATGATCACACCACTTACCATCGTTCCACCTGCTGCTCTAAATGCTCAGGCCTATGAGCTGCTCAAGGAGACTTCTTTCGATAAGAAGCTGCTGCCCTGGCAGGCTGTTTCACAGAACGGAGCATACCAGACCTGGGATATCGAAGACGGGTCCGCTCACATGACGATTTACTACCCATACGGCGAATACCAGGCTCAGAACGAGCTTCAGTTCAGGTATGACGGTCTGAACTTCCAGAAGGGGCATCAGTACAAGGTCTCCTTTAAGGTAAGGTCTGCCCGTGAGGGCATGGAGCTGGTATCCTACATCGGTCATCTCGATGGTCCTATCGATGATATGAAGTATTATTTTGCTCTTGACGGAAGGACCAACGATATGCAAATGGGTCCTAATATGGGAGGAATGTGGGGAGACCCTGCTGTACTTAATGGTAAGGACCAGGAATTTTCCGGCATCTTTACTCCTACCGAGGATCTGAAGGGCGTTTCCTGGGCCTTCTTCTACGCTTATGATTACGAAGGTCACGGCGGAAATGCTGTAAATATGGATGAGCTTTGGTTCGATGATATGTCTATCGAGGACCTTACTCAGAAGGAGGCGCCATATGTGCCAAGCGGCGATGTGAACGGCGACGGCGAGTTCGATATCTCTGACATCGTGTCAATGCAAAGGTGGCTCCTGGGCAAGCCCGATTCTGAGCTTTCAGACTGGGAGGCCGCTGACTTCACTCAGGACGGAAAGGTCAATGTTTTCGACCTCTGCCTTATGAAGGAGGCTTATGTGGAGAAGGTCACCAGCGACTATGTTGAGCCGGATTTCCGCAGGAATGTCGGTCCACGAGCTTACCTTATAAAAGACGTTATAAATATATATCAAGGGCCTAGCGAGAGCTACCCTGTAGTTGCAAGGATCTATGATGGCTTGGGCATCATGGAGCTTGGCACCATGGAAGATAATAACGAAAACAACTGGTTCTTTACCGAGTATAACGGCGTTTTCGGCTGGGTAAGAGCGGTCGATGAAGAGGGAAACAGTAATTTCGAGTTTAGCCAGATGGCCGCCAAGCCTGTTATCTACCTCTACCCTGAGGAGGAGACCGATGTCCATGTGGAGCTGGAGCTGACTCAGGGCGACCTTGCTACCACCTACCCCAGATACGACGGCGGCTGGGACGTTACCGCCTCCCCGGACGGCACTCTGCTGAACAAGGCAGACGGTACTCACCATAAATACCTTTTCTGGGATGCAACCAATGTCAGCACACTGTTCGATATGAGCAAGGGCTTCTGCGTTGCCGGAGAGGACACCGAGGCCTTCCTGAAGGAAAAGCTGACCTACATGGGTCTTACCGAGGACGAGATGAATGAGTTCATCGTTTACTGGCTGCCCCTTATGGAGCACAATCCCTACAACTTCATCGCCTTCCAGGGCGACAAGTACACCAGCTCTGCCAAGCTCAATATCACCCCTGAGCCTGACAGCCTGCTGAGAGTGTTCATGACTTACGCTCCCCTTGATGCACCTGTCGATGCAGAGCCTCAGCAGCTTGAGACCTTCGAGAGAAAGGGATTCACAGCAGTTGAGTGGGGCGGAAGCGAGCTCGACTACTACGGAAAATAAACGCAAGGCTCCCGGGGAAACTCGGGAGCTTTTCCCTGTAAAACCTGGGACTGTTGAGGTCAACAGCATTTCAACGTAACGGAAAACGCTATGACGAGTCCGCACAGAGCGGCTTTTTCACTCTGGTCAGACAGGAAACTGACAAGAACACCCGTGAGGAGGTCTGCGTCATTCTGGCAAAGCATTTCTCTCTGGAGTGAGCCGGATCTGGAACGGCCTTATTTATGACAAATTAAGCACGATCCCTCAGAATTTCAGCACAAAAGATCATTAACTTTTCCCCTGATCACTGGTATCATTAAGAAAAAAGGTCAAGGGGGATCGCTATGAAAACTTCATTTGTAAAAAAAGCTGCTGCGGTCATCGCAGCTCAACTGCTCATTGCTCAGCCTGTATGCGCTTTCGCAGAGGACAGCTCTTCTCCGCAGGAGGCTATCACACTCTGCGGCGGCTGGTTCGAGGCCGCTTACGCTGAATGGGACACCAACGCTATCGGCGGTAATGTCACCGTCAGCTATGCGGAGTCCGGCTCAGATGCTTTCACTCAGGTGGACAGCGAGCTTATCCGGGGAGATCGTGTCGATATACCCGGACTAAAGGGAGATACAAGCTATGATCTGCGGATAACCGGCGATAAGGGCTCTTCTCAGTGCAGCGTCAGGACATCTTCCTTCGACCGCACAGGCTATGCCCACTACAACTTCCAGAATATCGGCGCTTACAACGACGACGGCACCGTAAAGCCTGATGTTACCGTGATCTACGTCACTAATGAGAACAAGGACACCATCACCTACAACGGCAAGGTGGGTCTGTACAACATCTTCTTTTCCGCAAAGCCTAAAAACGTTTTGTTCCGATTTGTTGGAAAGCTGGACGTTCCCGCAGGCACTGTCGCTAATGACAGCAGTCACAACGACGGCTCCAATATGCTCTATCTGCAAAACAGCTCCAACGTGACTATCGAGGGTATCGGCGACGACACAGATCTGGTCGAATGGGGCATCGAGATGAAGCGCTGCACAAGCTGCGAGGTGCGCAATCTCTGGCTGGGAAAATACCCTGACGATGGCATCTCTATGACCGGAAACGTTGATATCCGCTCAGAGCACATCTGGGTACACAACAACACTATCGAGCAGGGCTACAACGCTTTCGCCGGAAACGGCCACGTTGACGCTGACAAGGCTGAAGGCGACGGCTCTGTGGACATGAAGTGGTCCAACTATGTAACTGTTTCTTACAACGAATTCAAGGACTGCCACAAGACCTCTCTTGTGGGCGGACGCTATGACCAGATCCAGGACTACATCACCTATCACCACAACTGGTTCAACAACACTCAGTCAAGAAATCCCCGTGCAAGAAACGCTCATATCCACTCATTCAACAACTACTTCTCCACCAACGGAGAGTACGGTATCTGTGCATCTTATAACTCAAAGATCTTCTCTGAGGCGAATTATTTCGAGAAGACGAATTCTCCCCTTTATGCTATAAACATGGGCAAGGATCAGTTCTCGGGAACGATCAAGTCATTCGGAGATAAGTTCGTGGACTGCGCTCCTGATGAGGGGCTGGCATACAAGATAGTCGACAGCAGAAATGAAGCTCCCCAGATCCCTAACCTTATCGACGGCGGAGACAGCTACGATAACTTCGACCTGGATATGTACAGCTACACCACTCAGTCCCCTGACCAGGCCAAAGCCACCGTGTTGCAGTATGCCGGACGCATGAAGTGCGAGAACAGCGGCTCTGGTGAGCCGGTAACGGAGCCTGTTACAGATCCTGTGGCAGATCCGGTCAGAGGCGATGTGAACTGCGACGGCGATCTCAGTATCAACGATGTGGTGCTGCTGCAAAAATGGCTGCTGGCTGTTCCAAACACGGATCTCACCGACTGGCAGGCAGCTGACCTTAACAGCGACGGAAGGCTGAACGTGTTCGACCTGTGCCTGATGAAACAGGAGCTGGTCAGCATAAACTAAAACGCAAAAGCGGCTATAATCTAGCCGCTTTTCTTTATTTGTCTTGTGATGTAAATATTAGGAAAAGCAGCCTGATCTCCGGAGAGTGACTATCAAACGGAGTTTCCGGAGGCAGGCAGAGTTTGTTAAATGTCTATCAGGGCGATCTTACCTATTATAATAGCAAATAAATAAAATTATGTAAATTCGCTAAATATTATTTGACAGAAAAGACAGAATGTTGTATAATAATGGTAAGTTGCAGTACAGGGCCGCAAAATTTGGATCCCTCCGCCCCGAACGGGCTGAAAGTACATCATTCAGGTGAAAAGGTAAGGTGATATCTCCATGATAAAACGATTTATTAGTGTGCTGCTTTCGGGAGCTCTTTCTCTGGCTATGCTTCCGGCAAGCTCAAACGCCGCAGCAGATCTTGTTCTGACAGCTGAGAGTGTGACTGAGGAATGTGTTCCCGGAACTGAGATCCATGTTCCTGTAAATGCTCCCGTGAACACCGGCTACGGTGCAGGTACCATTGACCTTGACTGGGACAAAAACGCTCTGAAGCTGGAAAGTGTCAGCTACTCTGAAAACGCTCCGGAAAACCTGTCCTCAGAGATCACTCAGGGCAGTTACAAGATCAGCTTCGGAAAATACGACAGCGAGACAGACTTTACAGAAACTGGCCTGTTCTTTACGCTGAATTTCACTGTTACCGAGAATGCTGTTCCCGGTGATCATCAGATCAGTCTTGATCAGCCCTGTGTTTATTCCGCCGATCTGAAGGCGGTGAGCACTGTGACCTCTGCCGGCACCGTGACCCTTACCGGTCAGCCGGAAGATAGTGTTCTGATCGTTGAAGCTGGAAATACCGCAATATCCCAAGGCGAGACCGGTGAGCTCCGTGTGCCTGTCAGCGCAGTCCAAAATCCCGGTTTTTCTGCCGGAACAGTGGACATCGGCTGGGACGTTTCAGCCCCGACTCTGACCGGTGTGGAGTTCGGCGAGATAGTTAAGGACACAGGCTGCGATGAGATAAAACAGACCGGCAGCTACACCGTGGGATTCGGCGATATGCTCGCTAAAAGCGATATTGCTGAGACTGGTCTGCTCTTTACGCTGGTATTTACAGTAAATGAGGGCGCTTCCGGCGAACTGCCTATCACGCTCAGCAATGCAGTTGTGGGAAATGCCGCTGTGAAAAGAGTGCCTGTAAGCCTGAAAAACGGCGCTGTTATCATAGAGCAGGCCACCACCACAACAGCTGCTACCACTACAGCTCCTGAAACTACTACAACGAAGACGGTGACTTCCACCACCGCCTCTCCGGCAACTACAACGGCTAAGGCCACAACTACTAAGAAGGCGACTTCCACCACCACCTCTCCGGCAACTACTACGGCTAAGGCCACAACTACCAAGAAAGCGACTTCTACTACCACTTCTCCGGAAACTACTACAGCCAAGGCCACAACTACCAAGAAGGTGACTTCCACCACCACTTCTCCGGCAACTACTACAGCCAAGGTCACAACTACCAAGAAGGTAACTTCCACCACCACTTCTCCGGAAACTACTACGGCTAAGGCCACAACTACCAAGAAGGTAACTTCTACTACCACTTCTCCGGCAACTTCTACGGCCAAGATTACAACTACCAAGAAGGTAACTTCTACTACCACCTCTCCGGCAACTACTACAGACAAGGCCACAACTACAATGAAAGCGACTTCTACTACCACCTCTCCGGCAACTACTACAGCCAAGGCCACAACTACCAAGAAGGCGACTTCGACTACCACTTCTCCCGCAACTACTACAGCCAAGGTCACAACTACCAAGAAGGTTACTTCGACCACCACTTCGCCCGCAACTACTACGGCTAAGGCCACAACTACTAAGAAGGTAACTTCTACTACCACCTCTCCTGCAACTACCACGGCCAAGGCCACAACTACCAAGAAGGCGACTTCTACTACCACTTCTCCGGAAACTACTACTGCCAAGACTACAACTACAATGAAAGCGACTTCCACCACCACTTCTCCCGCAACTACTACGACTAAGGCAACTACAACCACAGGAGCAGCTTCCACTACCACGGCTCCGGCAGCTACCACAGTGAACACCACCGCCGGACCGGCCCAATTCACTACCACCACCGCTGCAACTACCACCGTCACAGAAACCAACAAGGCGCAGACTACCACCGCTTCTACCACAACTGCACCTGCTGTCACTACTGAGCCGGCAGACTATATGCTGGGAGATGTGAACTTCGACGGTACTGTGGATTCCAGCGATGCTTCCGATGTTTTGATGGAATATGCGATCACATCTACAGGCGGCGCTCCGGCCTTCACTGCCCTGCAAAAGCTAGTAGCTAACGTGAATTTCGACCTGACTATCGACTCCGCTGACGCTTCCGATATACTGGTTTACTACGCTTATACCTCCACCGGCGGATTCATGTCATCAAACGATTTCTTCAAGCAATAACAACAAAAAGCGGCAGATTATTTCTGCCGCTTTTTTTATCTGTTGAATGGTCTGTCAAAAGAGCCGATCTCAATAAGATTTCCCTCCGGATCGGAGACGTAGCAGGTGCGCTGTCCCCATGGCTCCGTGGTAGGCTCTAAAACAGGCGTGGCGCCCTTGCTGACAACATCACGAAACGCCTCGTCCACTTCATCAAAGGTGTCCACATACAGCGCGATCTCGGAATGACCGTTGAGGCCCTTGACATACTCATATTTTCGGCTCGTCATGTTCTCAAAGTCCTTCCTGCCGTATAGCAGGAACAGTGTTCCGTCCTTGACCAGATACACGTTGGAGGTGTCCTCCGCCTCAGTGATCTCAAAGCCGAGGACATCTCTGTAAAAGCGTATCATTGTGGCCATATCATTCACTAAAAGTCCAAATCCGTCAAGTCTCATAATCCTTCCCCCTTCATTTGATCGGATGTCGGATAACTGTTTTCAGCTTGTCCGGAGCTACCCTTCTTGCGTCGGAAAGGTAGATTTCATGATGAAACCGGCTGTCCGTAATGTCCAGAGAATATCCCTGCGCAGTCATGAACTCGTGCATGAGCGCAACTGTGGCAGGCTCATCATCATAACTGCCGATATGCATACACTGCACGCACAGACCCTCGTCATAGGTCAAAAAACGGACCTTGGAAAAGTCTGTTTTCTTCTTGCGAGCAGCTTCCTCCTTCGCCCACTCAACGTCCTCTTTTGTCACAAAATCCGGCAGCCGTATCAGGGAGATCCACATGAGATCCTCTTTGCGAGAGTAGTCCATGCCTTCTGAAGCATCCTGCCGCCAGAATCCCTCCAGTGGCGCAACTACATGGTCGTAGTAGCCCTTGATCTGATGAGACCCCTTCTTGCTCATTTTGATCGTGTAGGCTACGCCGTAGAGCAGCTCGATAGACTGCTTGTACTCACCGCCCTCCGTATTTGGGTCGCCCTGACCGTGCACGGCTAGAAAGTTCATAGGCGGAACGGTCACGATAGTTGGCTTCCTCGGCGGCAGGTAGAATTCCTTGTATTCCTTCTTGACATCGAACGGCATTTTACTTCCTCCTTTTCGGCTGAGGCAGGTGGTCGTACATGGCAAGAATCAGACTCGTCAGGAAGACCCTGTTATCCACATCCTCCACCAGCAGCATCTCCTTTGCGCCTTCATATGGCAGCTCATAGGCAGCCTCGGGCATTAGGGCTTTTGCAGAGCTCACCGGCTTTACAAGGAAACGGTCGTCATAGATCCCTCCAAAAACTCTGCCACGGTAGTAAAGGATATACTCCCCCATCATGGGACGGAATGTGATCTCCTCCAGCCCTGAAAGCTGCTCAAGGATAAAGTCTAGGTAGCTTTTAGTCGATGCCATTTTTTTACCTCCGTAATATTTTTATAATATTATAGCACAGATCTTCAGATAGGTCAATCCTTGACTCTGAGAGGCCTAATCTCCGCAAAAAAAGCGGCTAAGATGATCCTTAGCCGCTTTTTCATTACTATATCTTTTCGATCTGCCAGATCTGGCAGTTGTTTCCGTTCAGTGTCCACTGCTGAACATTTGCGCCGGCGTCCGGTGAGGCGTCAGCAACTTCCACGCAGAGCTTTTCTCCGGAACACTTTGTCAGGAGCTGGTATCCTCCGGAAGCAGGCTTTATCATGAATTTCTGGCTGTCGCTGCCTGCAAATGAGGAGATGACCACGTTATCTCCGTTATCCGCCGAGCCTTTTTCCACCGTCAAATAGCCGGATGTACCGTTTGAGAGCTGTGACACGATGTAGTAATAGCCATCGCCTGCATCACGGAGCTTCCAGGTGTTATTTGCCTTTCCTGCTGTTGTTCCGTACTGCTGGACGTTTGTGCCGTCGGCAGATCCTGACTTGTAAACGTCCATGATCCTTCTGCTGCTGAGGTTGCGCAGAGCGTAGACCGCCTCCTCATCGAAGCTCAGCTGTCCGATGTAGCTGATGTCAGGAACAGGCGGTGCGTCCATGCCTGTACCAAGATAGTAGCTGAGCATATTTGATTGATAATAGCCCTTGCTGGTCAGGTCATTTCGGTACGCAGGATCCTGGGCAAGACAGTTGATCCGATAGTCCGTGGGCATGGTCGTGGAGATGATCACCAGGCTGTCGAAATTGCTGCCGGTGCAGATGATCTCCTCACGCCAATCTCCCAAAATATCGCCGTAAAACATGGGTGCTCCTCTATCGCTGGAGGAACAGCCTGTGATCTTCCAGGTGGTGGCAAGACGCTCAACACCCTTGGTCTGGTAATTCCACTTCTCGATCTTGCTGTCGTTATAGCTCTCGGAAAGAAGATCGCCGTCCCAGTAGAGCTTCAGCGAAGGATAGGCGTTGGTGTCTGAGATCTTCTGGCCCTTCATGTCGTACATTCCCTGGAAGGACCATACCTCATAGCCCTCATGAGTTGGGTCAACGTCGCCTATATCTCCCCTTCCGATGTCCACGTCGCCGTCTCCGCCGTAATTAGTCCAGATAAGTTCTCCGTTGGAGGCGTTGTAGATGTACTCAAGAAGAGTGTTGGGATTGCGCTGCTGAACTCCATAGCCCCACATCTCCTTGCCGTTTTGAGCGTTGGAGAAGGCTGTAACGTGCCAGCGGTCTCCATGTACAACATCCTTCACCTGATAGCGGAGAGTTCCGTTGCCGTTGAGCGCATAACCCATGTGGAGCACCTCGTCCTTGCCGTCGTAGTCCACGTCCTCCACTCTGAACTGGTGAGCCTCAGCTCCGCCCATTGCCTTCGTATCGTATTTCCAAAGCTGCTTGAACTCAGTTCCTCCTGCATAGCCGTAAGCTACCATGAGGGAGTTGAAGCTCTTGTCGGGATTTCTGTTCTTTATCCAGCATACCAGAGCAGGGTTTGTTCCGTCAAGATATCCCACCTCCATCATGCAGGCCATGGGTCCGATGTTCATGTAGTCCTGGGGCAGATCCACAGAGGCCTCCAAAGCGCCGGTCATTCCGTCGATAACTGCGATCGCCTGGCCGTTTCCGCCGGAGCTGTTGGAGAAGGTCTTTCCGTCGCCGAATGTCACTCCGTCTGCGATGCGGACAAGCACCTCTGCTGAGCCGTCCTGGTCAATGTCGTATACAGTTGCTCCGTCCCACATTCCCACATCTATTGTGGACGCACCGGGACTGATGTTGTTCTTGTTCTCGCTGTTGACTCCCATATCCATGGTCCAGAGATATGTGCCGTCGCTGAGATATGCCTCTAGCTTCTGGTGGTCGTCAAAGCATCTGTCCACAAGGAAGTCATACTTTCCGTCTTGGTCGAAGTCTCCCACCCAAACGAAGTGGATCTGTCCGCCGGGCTTGATAGGAATGATCTGAGCCGCACCGTTGTTGCCCTTAGTGTAGATCGACGAGCCTGCCGCAAGAGTAAAGCTGCCGTCTGTAGGAGCCTCCACGCCGTTATAGACAGTGGTGACAGAGTAGGTGTTGTCCTTGGTCAGATCTGCGGTAGTATCGGTGAAATTCGTTCCTCCGGCAATCGGCTGATCATTGAGCTTCACGGTCTTTCCGTCAGTTGTCCGGTAAACGTTGAAGCCGATGTCCAGCTCGTCCTGAGCCAGCAGCCGCCAGCTGACAAATACGTTGCTTCCCCCTGCGCTTACGGCGTAAACTCCCCGGTCAAGGTACTCCATTTTACGAGTGCCCGAGAGAGTCTTCTGGCCATTATATGGGGTCTCAACTGCCGGCACAGTGTACACCGAGCCTGCCGGGAAGCTGTCTATCCTGGCCAGCAGATAGTCCTGCAAAAGCTGTAGGTCCCCTTGGTCAAAGGTGCCGTTTGCATTTAGGTCGCTGACCGCTGCCTGAGTCTCGTCCAGAGTCTCCGGAGCTTCAATGGCGTCCCGCATGATGCACAGGTCGTAGACTCTGAGCTTTTGATCGCCGTTCATGTCTCCGAAGCAGAGATCCTCTCCGGGACTTGCTGCGGCTGAGGGCTTGCTCTCAAGCTGCGGGAAATCGCTAAGTGCCGAGCCTGCAAGCATAGTTCCTGACAGAAATGCCGCTGTCAGAACTTTTTTGTGGATCTTCATTCTCTTTTACCTCCTGATCTGTATGCTAGCCTAGAGCATACATTTTCCCATAATCGATCATATCACAAAGCCTCAACATTTTCAATGACTATTTGTGCTATTATTCTATCATTTTGTATCAATTATCCTTATTTCAGTATGCTGAGGGATATTTGAACGCAAAAAAACGGTCCAGAAAAACTGGAACGCTTTTATTAGCATTCTGCAAACACATCGCAGTCGCTGAGCCTACTTCCGTCATTCCGTATCCTTTCACAATTTTCTGGCTGCTTATCACACAAAGAAAACGTCCAGATGAGCAGGAGGAACAACAAAAAATACAAATTATGGGATAAGAAAAAGGGACTCCCCAATAACGGAAAGCCCCTTGATTTTTACGAAATAGTGCCCTCATAGTGCCCTAAACACATTCAGTAAAATAAATAAGCATTTCCTCGAGTTGAGAAAATGCCTATTTATCGTCACATTATCTTGGTGGAGCATAGGGGATTCGAACCCCTGACCCCCACACTGCCAGTGTGATGCGCTCCCAGCTGCGCTAATGCCCCATGACTTAAATATTATATCACAGCTTAATGCATTTGTCAAGGTTTTTTTGAAAAAATTCTTCTGTCCCAACACTGCTCGCATAGCCATGCAAAAAAGAGGACTGCGATCGCAGTCCTCAAATGCTTATTCGATAGTGACCTTCTTCATTACCTGTGCCTCAAGGGGCTTATCGTTGTAGTCTGTGCGAACAGATGCGATCTCGTCAACTACCTCGATGCCCTCGATCACCTTGCCGAAAGCAGCGTAGTTTCCATCAAGATGAGGAGCGTCCTCGTGCATGATGAAGAACTGTGAGCCGGCGGAATCAGGCATCATGGATCTTGCCATTGACAGGACTCCCCTAGTGTGCTTCAGGTCGTTCTTAACGCCGTTTGCAGCGAACTCTCCCTTGATCTGCCAGCCGGGACCGCCTGTGCCGTTGCCCTTAGGACAGCCGCCCTGGATCATAAATCCGGGGATAACTCTGTGAAAGGTCAGTCCGTCATAAAAGCCGGACTTTACCAGCTTCTCAAAGTTCTCGCATGAGATCGGAGCGATATCAGGATAAAGCTCGATCTTGATTTTCTTGCCGTTTGCCATTTCGATAACAACCATGTTTTACCTCCGTTAATTGAGCACCAGTGCGAAATCCGGCGGAAGGGTTGGATCCTCCTTCACCGAGCTCTCACTGCTGTTGGAGGAATTTCCTCCGGAGCCGTGATTGAAGCCGCTGATTGGGTCAACGCCGGAACTCTGCTGCTCGTTATACTCATCAAGAATGGACTTGGGACCCTCAGTTTCCGCAGGGATCTGCTGAACGTCATCAGGTGCCTGAGTCTCCTTGACGATAGTAGCCTCAACTCTTCCCAGAAGGTCGGTAACATACTCGATCTCGGGCTGATCCACGGCTGAGCTCTCGCCGCCTGTTTCTTGTTCTGTGGGATCACCAGCGATCTGGGCATCGTTCAGATAGCCGTTATCATTGACAACGCCGTTGCCGGTAGCTCCCTGAAAGCTGATTGAGGGCTCTCGTCCGCCGCCGTGCTGCTTAGAAGCGATGTCTTCGGCACAGCTCTTTCCTGCCCACATGACAAGAAAAGCCGCAACGATCGCAAGAATGATCGCGAGCATCTTATCTCTGTCCAATATATCGACCTCCTTTTCCTTGTAGTAATGTAATTATAACATTTTTCCAAGGCTATGTCAAGTATCAGCCGATCCTTGTGAGCTCTACTGACTCGATACCGAAGGCAAGTCCATCGTTTGCACCGATGCCGAATACCAGTGATGCCTGAGACACTGCGTCCTTCACGGTGAACTCACCTGTATAGGTGACCTTTAAGCCGGTGCCCTTGCCGATGTACTCGTCCTCAAAAAGAACTGTGCTGCCGTTTTTCACATAGACCGGCAGGGTAACTCCCTCAGTAGCTTCAGCAGTGAAGGAAAGGCTGTATTTTGCGCCGGCCTTCAGTCCGAAGGGCTCCATGGAAACGCTGATGTCCTCGGGTGAAGCTCCGCCGGAAACAACTGTGTAGTGGTATGAGTTGTTCCAGTCAGAGTAGAAGCCGAAGCCGTTGGTGCCCTCAGCCTCTGTGAGCTGGTAATCAAGGCCGCTGGTTACGTTTACGCCCATTTCGTCTGACTCTCTGCCAATGGTCTTACAGATGAAGTCAGCCAGGAAATATGCGGCCTTCTGGTGAGTTACTGCGGAGGGGTGCCAGTCTGAGCCAAGGCCGTCTGCCATATTCTGAGTTGCAGACTGGAAGCTGGTGACCTTCTTGTCCCCTGTTTCCTGAGTGAACTGGGCAACTGCCTTCTCGATAAGAGGATATACTTCCTCACAGCCCATAGTTCCCACAGTGCAAATAATGTAGGCGTCGGGGTTGTTCTCACGGACAGTTCCCAAGAAATCAACATAGCCCTCTGTATAGGTATCGCAGCGATTTTCGAAATCCTTGCTGAGATAGGTGTCGTCGTTTGTGCCGAGATTTATCACCACAACGTCGCTCTTGTGGCTCTCAAAATCCCAGGGCTGAGTATATGTGGACTTTGCGATCTGTGTATAAATCGGCGGTACGATGCTATCGGTATTGAGGGCATCCGATGTATAGCCGGAGATAACTCCGAAGCCGCTGTAGCTGACGGAGCTGTAGTCTGCGTCAAGCTGCTTAGCGGTCAGGTATGCGTAGGACTTCATGAAATTCTCTGTTGAGGTCTTGAAGTTCTCATACTGATCCTTGCCCTCAACTCCGTAAGCGCAGGTGATAGAGTCGCCTATGAACTCGATCGTCAGATCCTTTTTAGCTGTAGGAGATACTGGCTTTAGAGCGTCGGAATCAACTGTTACGGACTTCAGTCCAACAGCGCCGTTGTTTGCCTCAGAAAGATGGATCACCTCCACCTTTGCGGTACGGTTTGTCTCGCCCTCAAAGAGAGTTACGGTCTTTTCAGCCTTGTCGATGAGCTCGTCCAAAATGATCTCGCCGTCAACGATGACTGCGTATCTGGGTCGGGACTTCTCGTCGTTGTTCTCGTTTCCGCCGCCGGAGATCGTCACAGATGCGGACTTTCCGGAAACTGTGAACTGTGCAGCAGATCCGCTGTGGACAAGCCACAGTGTTTCCCCGTCATAGTAGTTTCTGCCTATGTAGCGCACGTTTTCCTCAGTTGCAGGAACAGTGGACTGAACAAACTCTCCGGTAGTGAGCATCGCCTGACGCATTGCGATAAGGTCGAATACGTTGACGATGCCGTCGCCTGTAACGTCCTGACCCTCAAGAACGGGCCCTCTGCCTAAAAGGGCGTCCCCGAGAGATACGAGGTCCTTGCTGGTGTAATTCTTAGCAGCAAAAACGCTCATTCCCACAAGTGAAGTGACTGCGGCCAGTGCTACGCCGCATGATATCAGCTTTTTCATGGTTTCCTCCTAAAAAAATTATACGCATATATTATAACCCATTATTTCCTACAAATCAAGTGTTTTTTGTTAAGGATCCTGCTATTTCCGTTAATGAAACTGCAATTTTATCGGTGGATCACTTTCTATTGACAAAAATGAGCGGTTATGATATAATTATTTTAATGAAACAATTCTCACCCTCGGAGGACATCATGAATAACGGATCATCAGCAGACAAGCTCAGATCAAAACGCAGCGATGCCGCTGTTAGAGTTGCCGCTCAGCTCTTCCTCTCAAACGGCATCGAAGCTGTCAAAATGACCGATATTGCTGACCTCAGCGGCATCGGAGTTGCCACCCTTTACCGGTATTTCGGCACTAAGACCGGTATCACTATCGCCTCTATGACATACCTTTGGAACGATATGCGATCCATGTTCAGCGGAGTTTTTGAGTCGGAGGTCTTTCTTAAACAAAAAGGCATCAAACAACTTGAGGACCTGATGAAGATGTTCGTGGTGCTGTATGAGGCTCACCCAAGGTTTATGAAGCTGCTCAGTGAATTTGACCTTATGATCGTCAGTGAGGGCGTTCCAAAAGCCATGCTGAAGGAATACGACCGGTCGATTATCAATTTCTACTGCATTTTTGAGGGAGCCTACCTCACAGGCCTTTCTGACGAATCAGTTCGTGAGATCCCAGATCTAAGGCTGTTCTACGTCACCTTCGCTCACGCTCTCATGCAGATGAGCATGAAGCTGATCAATGGTGAGCTCCTCCCATCGGACGATTTCTCTCTGGCCAAAAACGAGCTGGAGCTGCTCATCGAGGCGGCTGTGTGCTATCTGAAAAAGTAAGAAAAGGGACTGCGATCGCAGTCCCTTTTTTTATCTCTTTACGAAATACTCCTCATACCATACAAGGAAGGTGTAGATCGTCCAGACCTTGCGCCAGTTGTCGGAATTTCCGCCAACGTACTCCTGGTAGATAGCGTTGATCTCGTCGATGTTGAAGAACTTTGCTGCATAGTCGCTGCTGAACTTCGCCCTTACATCGGCGTTGTAGTTCTCGTCGGCAAGCCAGATCCTTACCGGCACGATGAAGCCCAGCTTCTTGCGGAAGGCGATCTCCTCGGGGAGGACCTTGGCTGCGGCTGTTCTGAAGGCCACCTTGTTCTGCTCCTCATTCACTTTGAAGCGTGAGGGCATACGAGAGGCGATGTCAAAGATCCGCCTGTCTGTCAGAGGCATACGGATCTCAAGACCGGCAGCTGTGCTCATCTTGTCAACGTTCAGATAGATGTCTCCCTCAAGCCAGATCTGGATGTCAACGTCAGACATCTTTGTCAGAGGATCCAGACCCTCGGTCTCGTCGTAGATGTACTTCACCAGATCTATCGGCAGAACGGAAGAATCGTAGTTTTTCAGGATACGCTGCTTCTCGTCCTCCTTCATGATGTTGGTGTTGCCAACATAGAAGGTCTTCAGGTTTTCGCCGTATCGCTCGGCATTGCGGTACATATTGTAGCCGCCGAAAAACTCGTCTGCTCCCTCGCCTGAGTAGCACAGCTTTGTGTGCTGAGCAGTCGCCTGACAGCCCAATGTGAACACGATAGCGGAAGCATCGCCCAGAGGCTGCTCCATGTTGTACATTACGAAGGGCACCACGCCGAAAAAGTCCTGTGGCTGGATATTGGCAACGCTGTGCTCAACATTCAGGAGCTCCGCTGTCTTGGCAGCAACTCTGGACTCATCGAAACGCTCCTCGTCATAGCCGCAGGAATCTGCACGCTTTGCATCGCTCATTGCCAGAACATAGGAGGAGTCAACTCCGCCGGAAAGGAAGGACTCGGCCACCTCATCGGGCTCCTTGACCTGGGTCATGATGTGCTGGAGAGTTTCGTGGATCTCGTCAGCCCACTGGTCAACGGTCTTGGTTTCATCGGGAGCAAATTCCGGCTTCCAGTAGCGTCCGATCTCCAGCTTGCCGTCCTTGAATTCAAGCCAGTGGCCGGGCATGAGCTTCTTCACGCCCTTGAAGAAGGTGTCCTCTCCGGCAACGTATGTCAGGCTCATGTAGATCTGTAGCATCTTCTCATTGAGCTCCTTGACGAAGCCCTCCTGAGCCATGATGTCACGGATATAGGTGCCGCAGAGCAGTCTGTTGTCGGCTGTCACATAGTAGTAAAAAGGCTTTGTGCCGAACTGGTCACGGAGGCAGAAGAGCTTCTCCTCCTTCTCGTCCCAAAGGCTGAATGCGAACATTCCGTAGATGTGGCTGGCCATTTCCCTGCCCCACTTCTCATAAGCGGCAGCGATGATAGCCTTTTCACGTTCCTCACGGGAGAGGCCAAGGTCTAGGCCAAGCTCGCCGCAGAGCTCCTTCCAGTTGCGGATATGTCCTCTGTATTCACGGATCTGTGCCATAATTTATCACCTCAAAATAGTTTTCTTTAATCCTTATGCCCTATCCTGCTGAAAGAGAACTTGGGCTCGGTGTCGTTTTTCAGACGCTCAATATTGCTCCTGTGCATCCAGATGATGATCGCTGCCATAGGTATCGACAGACAGGTGTACAAGAAGCTCCGCCCAAGGCTTTGGTGCTCCACCACAAGTGACATCAGGAATGTGGCCAGTGGACAGTACGCCGAGGAGATGATCGACGATACCGAAACATAGCGGCATATCACAAAAATCACCACGAAAATAGCCAGCAGCGCAACAAAGACCTTCGGGTCTACCATGAGGAAGGTGGAAACTCCCACCAGCACGCCCTTTCCTCCACGGAACTGATAGTAAATGGGGAAAACATGGCCGATTATTGCGAAAAGTCCGGCGATATAGCCAATGTAATGGGTATCGTTGTCCGGGGAAAGTCCGGCACCGAGAGCTCCTGTGATCAGCCGGGCGACGCCCACTGCAAGGACTCCCTTGCAAAGATCTCCCACAAGAGTGAGCGCAGCACAGCCTGCACCGCAGCAGCGGTAGGTGTTGGTCAGGCCGGCGTTGTGGCTTCCCATGTCACGGATGTCCTTGCCCTTGACTATATTGACTATGATGATAGAGAAATTGAGGCTGCCTAGGAAATATCCCAGAGCTGCGGCTATCATAAGCGCTAAAAACAGCTTCATTACTTATCGTTTCCTCCTCTCTCACGAACGATGAAGCGCACAGGTGTGCCCTCAAGTCCGAAGGTAGAGCGTATTTGATTTTCGATGTATCTCCTGTAGGAGAAGTGGAACAGGTCCGCACGATTAACGAATGTGACAAAGGTCGGGGGCTTGGTGGAGGGCTGAGTCATGTAGTAGATCTTCAGCCTTCTGCCCTTATCCGACGGCGGCTGAACACGGGTGGTAGCGTAGGCAAGAACGTCGTTGAGCATACCTGTGGAGATACGCATACTGTTCTGCTCAAAGGTGTACTTGATCAGCTCATAGAGCTTGTTGATGCGCTGGCCGGTCTTGGCTGAGATGAACACGAAGGGCACATATGACATGAAGCTGAAATCGTTTTCCAGCTTTGTGCGGAACTCCTGCATGGTCTTGTCGTCCTTCTCGATCAGATCCCACTTGTTTACGGCAACAACGCAGGCCTTGCCCTGCTCATGAGCGTAGCCGGCAACCTTAGAGTCCTGCTCGGTGAAGCCCTCAGTTGCGTCAAGCATTATAACGCACACGTCTGCTCTGTCAACAGCCATGTAAGCTCGCAGAACGCTGTAGTGCTCCACCTTTTCTGTGACCTTGGACTTCTTTCTGATACCAGCGGTATCTATGAACACGAAGCGGCCGAACTCGTTCTCGATAACCGTATCTGTGGAATCACGGGTAGTTCCGGCAATGTCAGAAACGATAACTCGCTCCTCACCGGCGATCTTGTTGATCAGAGAGGACTTTCCGGCATTTGGCTTGCCGATAACTGCCACCTTGATCATGTCCTCCTCGTACTGTTCCTCCTCGCCTGCCGGAAGAAGGTCGTAAACAGCGTCCAGCATATCGCCGGTGCCATGGCCGTGTACTGAGGAGATCGGGTAGGGCTCGCCCAGACCCAGATTGTAGAACTCATAAAGCTCAAGAGGAGGCTCGCCAAGGGAGTCCACCTTGTTTACTGCAAGGATTATGGGCTTGCCGCTCTTTATGAGCATATCTGCAACTGCATAGTCATCAGCAGTGACTCCGCAGCGAATATCCGTAACGAAAACGATAACATCGGCCTTCTCGATAGCAAGCTGTGACTGGCGGCGCATCTGTGCCAGGATCACATCGTCGCTTTCGGGCTCGATACCGCCGGTGTCCACCACCATGAACTCCTTCCCACGCCACTCGCACTTTGAGTAGATACGGTCACGGGTAACGCCGGGAGTGTCCTCCACGATAGACAGGCGCTGGCCGATGAGCTTGTTGAAAAGAGTGGACTTTCCCACGTTTGGGCGTCCAACAACTGCCACTATAGGTAATGACATTTCACATTCTCCTTTCTTTATTTCAGTATGTGTTTAAGTATGACCGCCAGCAGGATATGCGTGGGGTAGAATATGTAGAAAAACCACTTTGAGAAGACCGGGTGTCTCCCCTTTTTGCCGTTGTAGAGCACTGTCATCAGGAAGTAGGCGAAAAGGAAATCGAACACATGGACTGCTGTTGATTCGATCTCTATGGCTGTAAGACCGTCCTTAAGCATGGGAATGAAGCTGATGAGGTCGTACACAGTCCAGACTGAGACATACCAGATCAGCCTTGCCTTGGGCTTTTCCCGGAAGACGTGAAGTCCAAAGATAACGGCAACTCCAAAAAACATCCACTCAGACTGAATAGCCAGAGTAGCACCTGTGCAGAGCACCACAAGAGCTATCCTCTGCCAGAGCTTCAGACTGCTCTCCCAGGCACACAGGGCTAAAAGACCTAAAAACAACGTGAAGATCACGTTTGTCTGCCACCAGCCATAGAGCCTGTACCACAGCAGATAAAACGGGATCTGAGTGATGACAGCAAAGATCAGCAGCCTTATGGCGTATTTTTTCCGGGAACGGGTGTACTTGAATCCGTCCGCTATGAAGAAAAACATCACCGGGGGCGTCATGAGGCTGAGCTCGATGAAGAGCCTCTGCCACAGCGGACAGTCAGCAAAAAGACCGTCAGGAGGCGTATCTCCGATGCTTAGCCAGGCAAAAATGTGTCCCCAGAACATGAAGAAAACGATTATATATTTGATCATGTCACGGTCGATAATCTTCAGCTTTGATCTATCCATAGGGCCTCCTTAGTATTCGATGCCCAGCATAGCGTCCAGCATCTCAAAGCCGTCACTGTCAGTGACACGGACTGTCACTCCCAGCTCACGCTCAACGTCAGGGATCGTCAGGTCGTCCAGAAAAACATCGCTGTCCCGGCGGACAGTGGCGGAGGAAAGCAGCAGCTGCTCCCCAAGCTCCTGACCCTTTAGCTGTGCGATCAGATCCTGAGCAGTGATCAGGCCGGTAACGGTTATAGTTTCGCCGAAAAAGTCGTTGCGTATGCGGTAAACGTTGCATTTTAGCCCGGGGAAGCGCTCTTCGGCTTTTCGTGCAAGCTGGCAGATCATCGGGTAGGGCGCATAGCCCGTGGCCATGGAGACACAGCGCTCTCCGCCATCCCACTCGGCCATTTCAAGGGCCTGGTCGAACTCGTCCATAAGGGAACGGAGCATACCAACGCCGTTTTCATACTGAGAGTAGTCCTCATAATTCTCCGCCGGAGGGATATCTCTGCCTGCAATGAGGTAGAACTCGTCCGAGGGAAAAACTGTGCGAGTGCCGAATTTTTCGAGGAATTCCTTCTGAAAGCCCTCGATTATGTCGATGGTCTCAGCGGCGCCTTCCTTAGTAAAGCCGGTCAGCGGATAGAGTCCCTGGCGGAACTTGGTAACTCCCACAGGAACAACAGCCATGCTGGTGATATTTGGCATGAGCTCCCCCAGATCTCGCAGAGAGCGCCTCAGCTCGTCCCCGTCGTTAAGGCCGGGACAGCACACGATCTGGCAATTGAGCTTGATTCCAGCCTCAGCCATTTGACGGATATATTTCAGCTTTTCGCCGGCAAAACGGTTGTGCATCATCTTCACACGAAGCTCAGGATTTGTGGTGTGGACGGACACATTGATGTTCAGCTTCATCTGGATAATGCGGTCAATGTCCTCCTGACTAAGATTAGTGAGGGTGACATAGTTGCCCTGCAAAAAAGACAAACGGGCGTCGTCGTCCTTGAAATAGAGGGTCTCCCTCATTCCGGGAGGCATCTGGTCGATGAAGCAGAACACGCATTTGTTGCAGCAGGACTGCTTTTTGTCCATGAGGAAGGTCTCGAATTCCAACCCAAGGTCGTCATACTCGTCCTTCTTCACGACCACGTCCATTTCCTCGCCATGGCGCAGCAAGGTCAGCCTAACGTCCACGTCGGCTGCGTAGTACATATAGTCCAGCACATCACTGACCTTATGCCCGTTTATAGAAACAAGTATATCCTCCGGCAAAACTCCCATTTTATCAGCAGGAGAGCCGGGGATAACGCTATTGATCTTGACCATAGTTCACTCCTGCATAAAGTTAAAAAGGAGAGAAGGACAACCCCCTCTCTCCTCCTCATGTTTCGGAATCAGCCGATTATTCAGCGTCCAATTTAAGAACCTCAACGCCCTTATAGAAACCGCAGTTTTTGCAAACCTTGTGCGGAGCCTTAAATGCGCCGCAGTTATCGCACTTAGACATTGCAGGTGCATTCAGCTTCCATACAGCAGAACGTCTCTTATCACGTCTAGCCTTGGAAGTTTTTCTCTTCGGTACAGCCATGTTGGCACCTCCTTACAAGAGCTTCACAGCTCACTTTAATTGATATGCTCGCAAGTACACTGGTTCAAGTCACAGCCGCAGACCATGCAGAGGCCTTTGCAGTCCTCCTTGCACAGGATCTTTACAGGCAGCTGGAGCAGGATATCGGTGACTGCGATGTCATTCATTTCGATACATTCCCCGTCGGCAACGATATAATCGTCGTTATCGCCGCTGAGGGAAGGAACGACAATATGGTCGAAGGAGAGCTGATACTCTCTCTGGAAGTCCTTCAGGCACCGGTCACAGGTGTGATCGAGCGTGAAGGAGGCAGTATACTCAAGGTACACAACGCCTGCCCGGTTGTAGACTCTTCCCTTGATAGATATCGGGGTAGCCAGATCAAGGCCACGGATATCTGAGAGCTGGTCCGCAGTGATCTGGTGGTCCAGATCCTTGCTGTCTTCAACGATATTAAAAACTTGTTTAAGGTCAAATTTCATACTTGAGTTCCTTCAATGCACCATAACATTATACACCAAATGGCGCAGTATGTCAATAGTTTTTTAGAATTTTCCCTGATTATTTAAGGAACTGCTTTACGTTCTCAGAAAGCTCTTCCTCGTCAGCGGAAACAGTGAATACAACGTTTGCATCCTCGCCAGTGAGCTTGTCCAGCTTCTCGAGCATATTGCCCAGAGCCTCATAGTCTCTGCCAGCAATCCTCAGGATACCATCAACATAGATGTCCTTGATGTCGTAGTTTCCAGCAAGCATACCAGCTACGAAGCCGTAGAAAGCGTCAAAGCCCTCGATGCCGAACTGCTGAACATCGCACCATCTTACCTTGTAGCTGATAGAACGGCGAACGTTGTCACCCTTCTCGATGCAAACGATGTTGCCGTTTGTGGACTTTACAGTCTCGTTGATCTGGTCGATGAGGATCTTGGTCTTGCCGGTACCCTTTTTGCCGATAATAAGTTTGATCATGATTTACTCCTTCCATTGCCTTGCGGCAGTGTAATGATTGTTAGTATATAGTAAGCCGGCTAAGATCAGCCCAGCTTAGCCTCAAGAGCAGCCTTTGCACCTTCATAGCCGGGCTTGCCGAGGAGAGCGAACATATTTGACTTGTAGCTCTCAACGCCGGGCTGGTTGAAGGGATTTACGCCCAGAACATAGCCGGAAATAGCGCAGGCCTTCTCGAAGAAGTAGATCATATAGCCAACGCTTTCCTCAGTTGTGTCCTCAAGCTCAAGGATGATATTGGGAACTCCGCCCTCTGTGTGAGCCAGAACAGTTCCCTCGAAAGCCTTGCGGTTAACAACGGACATATTCTGGTTTGTCAGGAAGTTCAGGCCGTCAAGATTCTCAGCATCGGGCTCCAGGAACAGGTCTGTCTTAGGAGTCTTGATGTCAACAACGGTCTCGAACATGATGCGGGCGCCGTCCTGGATGTACTGACCCATAGAGTGGAGGTCTGTGGAGAAAGTAACAGAAGCCGGGAAGATACCCTTGTTGTCCTTGCCCTCGCTCTCGCCGAAGAGCTGCTTGTACCACTCGCTCATCATTACGAAGCTGGGATCATAGGAAACCAGCATCTCAACAGACTTGCCCTTTCTGTAAAGGATATTTCTGAGAGCTGCATACTTATAGCAGTCGTTGTTATCGAAATCAGCGCACAGCTCAGCCTGTGCCTTAGCAGCGCCCTTCATGAGAGCGTCGATGTCGCAGCCAGCAACAGCGATAGGGAGCAGACCAACAGCTGTCAGAACAGAGAAACGTCCGCCAACGTCATCTGGGATAACGAAGGTCTCATAGCCCTCTGTGTCGGACAGGCTCTTGAGAGTTCCTCTAGCCTTGTCAGTCGTTGCAAAGATACGGTTTTTAGCCTCTTCCTTGCCGTACTTATCCTCTACCATCTTCTTGAAGATACGGAAAGCCAGAGCAGGCTCAGTAGTTGTACCGGACTTAGAGATGACATTTACAGAGAAATCCTTGCCCTCACAGAGCTTGATGATCTCGTTGAGATAAGTGGGGTTGATGCTGTTTCCAACATAGTAGATGTCGGGAGTATCCTTTGCCATATTATTGTAAAGGGGCGACTTCAGCAACTCGATAGCTGCTCTTGCACCGAGGTAGGAGCCGCCGATACCGATAACGATGAGGATATCGGAGTTCTTCTTGATCCTCTCAGCAGCAGCCTTGATGCGAGCGAATTCGTCCTTGTCGTAAGCTGTAGGGAGCTCTACCCAACCAAGGAAATCATTGCCCAGACCGGACTTGCTGTGCAGAGAAGCGGCAGCAGCCTCTACCTGAGACTTGATACCAGCCATCTCATCGGCATTGATGAAATCGGCAAGATATTTTGTGTTGAGCTTTAAAGACATTTATATTACCTCCATAGGTGCAGCGCAGAGCACCGCACGATATAATTTACCAACTATATAATACAATATTTTGAGAATTTTTTCAAGTACCTTTCTATAACTATTTCCACATTTGTGCAGACCAAACAATTTTCAACAGCACAATTCTACAATTTGTACAGCATCTTTTCCAGTATATATAGATATGTAAGCCTGGGAACAGACTCCTTCACCACGATGTCAGTCTCCCAGACCAGAGTATCCCCACTGTAGAAGGCCGCCGTGCCAAGACGCTGACCCTTTTCAACAGGGGCGTTTATGTACTCAGGGATCACTGTGACCGTCCGCAGCTCCCCCACCGAACGAGGGATCACAAGGCTGCTCTGACTGGCCAGTCCCAGCTCGACTGCGAGCTCAGTGCCGCCCTTGACCTTCATGGGACGCAGCATTTCCTCCGGAAACATGGTCGCAGTGACCTTGTATTCAGACAAGCCTCGGTTTATGAGGTCTTTTGCGGTTTTCATGGAAGTTTCGGCATCAGGCGCTCCCAAGACCACTGCGATGAACACGCTGCTGGAAGCTCCGGCACCGCCCTCGGCCACAGAATAGCCCTCCTCATCAGAGTGGCAGGCCTTAAATCCCATGTGCCGGTCGTAGGTGCGGGTCAGGGTGTTCTCGCTGACCAGCTCAGTCTGTCCCGAGCGCACGAAGTCCCTCCAGGTAGTAAAATACGGCCGCAGGATCTCATGCTCCGACAGCTTTGCACAGATCACAGCCAACTCTCGGGCAGTAGTGCGGTCATGGTCTCCCTGATAGCCGCAGGCTCCGTAAAAGGCTGTATTTCGAAGGCCAAGGTCGAAGGCCTCGCTGTTCATACGGGATACGAATTCTTCCTCGGAGCCCTCGCAGGCACAGGCTAAGGTCAGCATGGCGTCATTTGCGTTGCCGATGATCACGCTTTTCAGCAGTTCCTCCACCGTCATTCTATCTCCCGGCTCAAGCCAGACCACGGCTCCCTTCGTACCGTAAACTGCCTGAGGAGCCGTGACCTCCTCCAGGAGCGAGAGTTTTCCCGCTTCAATGTCCTCTGCGACCAGCAAAAGCCCCATGAGCTTGCTCATATAGCCGCATTCCAGCTGCTGATCCGGGTTTTCACCTTCCAAGACTGCACAGGTGGAGGCTTCGATCAGTACATAGGCCTTGCATGATGGCTTTTCCGCCGTCTTTTTTCCCATCATCGCCGCAAGCATGACTCCCACTGTGAGAAGAGATATGATTTTGTTCATAATGATCACCTCGTTTAATTCTACGAGGCTTTGGGCAAAAAAATAACAGGCGGCCACGCAGCCGCCTGAGGTTTAGTTCTTGTTTGCTGTAATGATGAAGCCGTCGGAGTTATTGCCTGAGATCTCGTAGTTGCCGCTGATCGGTACTGAGATCTTTCCGGATTCGCTCTCTGCCGGTGCATAGTAGACGGTGTAGGTGTTCTCGCCAACAGTGTACTCATAAGGGGAATCGCAGGTGAAATCCTTCAGCGCTCTAACGTATTCCTCCAAGCAGAGGTTTTTGTCGTGCATGATAGTGGAGTGTACAGTTCCCACATAGCGCAGATGCCACGGGCAATACTCCTGACCGGTCTGAGCAGCCTTGTCCTGGGGGTATCTTACGATAAAACCGTACTTATAGCAGTTCTCGTTGACCCAGCCCTGAGTGTCAGCTCCGTCGTAGGAGATGACCGACTCCCAGCCGCAGAGCGCCAGATCCACGCAGTTTCCGGCAGCGCTCTCAGCAAAATGTCTGGGGCAGTATGAGCCCTCTGCTGTATATGTATCAGTTGTACCGTAAACTACAAAATCTGTGAGCTGGTATTCTGCATAGTAATCAGCCATCATCATGTTGAAGGCCTCGGCAGCGTCCTTGCTAAGCTGAACATTCTGCTCGATAAGGGTGTAATACTCGTTCTTTGCCTTGAAAAGGTCAACAGTATCGCTCTCTTCGATAGGAGCAACAGGATGAGCATCGTCTGCGATAGCCAGAAGGCCCTTGGAAACACCGTCTTTGCTTACAGTGACCTGAGAATAGCCAACATTTTCGATGCCCTCAAAGGCTGTTGTAGGCTCGTCCTCGAAATTGAAGGGAAGAGTTCCGTCAACGCTCATTCCGTCAGCCGTCTGGCTGATGAAGTGGCCGTCTTCCACCTTTACGCCCTCATTTGTATTTACTCTGAAGATATCCCGCCTGATGCTGTCAATGGTGACCATTGACACGATGACTGCCACCATGGAGATGATGACACTGGCAGGCTTCAGCTTTCTCTTTGCTGCCATTTTTGTTTCCTCCGATTTTTTCTACACATATGTGGGAAGTACCTGCTCCCCGTTCTATTTATTTATTTGCCGGCGGCTCATAGGCCTTTCCTCCGGCGCAGTAGACACTGAACGCACTTAGGGTACCATAGACGGCGTTCCATTTTGTTGTACTGCCGCACAGTACAAGAATGTAGTCTGTTCCGTTCACGTCCGCAAAGGCTTCAACACAGTGAAGAGACTGATCTGTATAACCGGTCTTGCCCCCTTCGACTAGGACTCCGGGCATCTCATCGCCGTACATTCGGCTGAAAAGAGTGCTCTCGATCTTGATGCCGTCGGGATGCTGCTCGGCTGGAAGGATATACTCCTCAGTCATGAGGATCTTCCGGCACAGCTCAATACTCATAGCATAAGACAGTATCGCTCCCATATCGGCAGCGGTGCTGTAATGCTGCTTATCGTGAAGGCCGGTAGTATTGGTGAAATGCGTCCTCCGCAGACCCATTTCCTCGGCCTTTTTATTCATCAGCTCCACGAAGGCCTCCTCGCTGCCGGCGGTATATACAGCCGCAGCCTTTGCCGAATCGGCACCTGAGGCAAGGATGATGCCGTAGAGCAGCTCCTCGATAGTAGCTGTCTCTCCGGGCTCATATCCGGATCTTGATGCATCCGCATCAATGAATGGAGCGATCATGTCCTCGGTGAAGGTGACCTTTGCAGAAAGGTCCTCCACGTTTTCGACCACAACGATAAGCGTCATGACTTTTGTCAGGGAAGCCGGCCAGATCTGGACATTTTCGTCCTTATAGGCCACTGTCTGCCCTGTTTCTGCATTGAAAAGGACCGCATTCTTAGCGTCGATCTCCTTACCCAGCTTCACCGAACTGTCCGTTCTTTCAGGGTAAACAAAAAACGCAGCCTGCTCCTCTTCCTGTTCCTCTGGCTGAGTTGTGGCCTCAGCCGTCAAGGGCTCCGTTTCAGGGACTATATCCACTGCCGGAACGCTTTCTTTTCCGCCGCAGCCTGACAGTAAAGCCGTCAGAGCGCCGGAAATACTTAGAACTAAAAGGAGAACTGCTGCGCAAGATCTTGATCTGCGGAACTTTGCCCTGCGTTCCCTTTCTTTGTTCATTCTACACCTCATTACAGACCCGCATTGGATCGTTTTTTATCTGTTACATCTTGCGTGCCTGTATATATCTCTGTATTTACCATTATATTACAAATTAGTGCTTTTGTCAACTAAATCAGCAAATTCCTCCGATTTGCACAAAGCCAGCATCTGGGCTTTTTGCGTTTTCACCACCAGGCTGTTGATAGTCTGTGGATAGAGTGTTGATTTAACGTTGAATAAACGTTGAAACCCGTTGAGAATGTGAAAAACCAGGAGTTTCCGCCAGTTTTTCCACAGCTGTCTCTCCGGGCCTTTGTGCATTTTGTCATTATCATGGAAGTTCGCACTGCCCGGCAGCTAATGAGAAGCCGAGTTCACCAGTCCCCTCCCCTGCTTTTGTCCGGGGAAAGGAGTCTCATAGGCGGCAGATAATCAAGCAGCAGGCACTGTTTTACAAAAAAACCGCAGCCTTTTCAGACTGCGGCTCATTTTTACTTGAATACTGCCAGAAGGAAGCCTGCTGCGATAGCAGAGCCGATAACTCCGGCAACGTTGGGTCCCATTGCGTGCATGAGAAGGAAGTTGGAAGGATTAGCCTTCTGGCCCTCCATCTGAGATACACGGGCAGCCATAGGAACTGCGGAAACTCCGGCAGATCCGATGAGGGGATTTACCTTTCCGCCTGTGAGCTTGTACATGATCTTGCCCACCAGAAGTCCGCCAACTGTTGAGAAGGCAAAGGCTGTAAGGCCAAGGACGACGATCATGAGTGTCTTCAGGTTGAGGAAGCTGTCAGCAGCAGTTGTTGCACCAACAGAAATTCCCAGGAATACGGTAACGATGTTCATGAGAGCGTTCTGAACTGTGTCGGAAAGACGCTCTGTAACGCCGCACTCTCTCCACAGGTTGCCCAGCATGAGGCAGCCGATAAGGGAGGCTGTTGAAGGCAGGAGAAGGATAACGAACATTGCAACGATGATCGGGAAGATGATCTTCTCGGTCTTGGTAACGTTTCTGTTCTGCTCCATCTTTACCTCTCTCTCCTTCTTTGTGGTAAGGAGCTTCATCAGCGGAGGCTGGATCATAGGGATAAGCGCCATGTAGGAGTAAGCTGCGATAGCGATAGGTCCAAGGAGGTGGGGTGCAAGTCTTGTGGTAAGGAAGATCGCTGTAGGACCGTCGGCACCGCCGATGATTCCGATAGAAGCGGCTTCCTCTCCGGTGAAGCCCATGCAGACAGCTCCGAAGAATGCCAGGAATACGCCCATCTGAGCAGCAGCGCCCAGAAGCAGGCTCTTGGGGTTGGAGATAAGAGGACCAAAGTCTGTCATTGCTCCTACGCCCATGAAGATCAGTGAGGGGTATACGCCGGCCTTGACACCAATGTAGAGGATGTCAAGCAGTCCGCCGTGCGCAAGGATAGCGCCATAGCTGTGGTAGTCAGCATGATCCGGATCCAGGAAGTTAGCCCAGAGGTCCGGGTGATAGAGAGCATCGCTGGATTCAGGTCCGAAGTAGGAAAGGTTTACCAGCAGACAGCCAAATGCGATACCAACAAGAAGCAGCGGCTCGAATTTTTTCTTGATTCCCAGGTAAAGAAGAACGCAGGCAACGAAGATCATTATCAGATTCTTCCAGCCCCCGTTCACGAAGAAGCTCTGAAAGCCTGAGCCTTCCCAGAGCGTCTTTAGGGTCTCTAAAACGTCCATTCTTTGCCCTCCTTATGCGATAACGACAAGGGGTGCGCCTGTATCTACTACAGCGCCCTTGCTTGTAACGACCTGTGCAACAGTGCCGTCCTTGGGAGCAACGATCTCATTTTCCATTTTCATAGCCTCGAGGATAACGAGGATCTGGCCAGCAGTTACCTTGTCGCCTTCCTTAACGTCAACACGCAGGATATTTCCGGGCATAGGAGCTGCAACAGTCTCGCCTGCTGCAAGGTTTACGGGAGCAGCCGGTGCAGGTGCAGCAGCAGGTGCGGCAGCAGCTGCGGGAGCAGCGGCAGCCGGTGCAGCAGCGGGAGCAGGAGCCAGAGCCTCGTACTCGTCAAGAAGTACAGCCTTTCCGTGCTCTACCTCGACCTCATAGGTCTTTCCGTTTAGAGTTACTTTATATTTCATTGTTATTTGACCTCCTTGATAGAAATGAAGTGGAGCTCGTTAAGGGGCTTCTGCATCTTATCGGCCACGATAGCCATGATCATAGCAGCCTCCTTATCGGGAACGTCGAACAGCTTTACATGGCCAGCGCTTCCGGGAGCCTTAGGAGCCTCAGCAGGGGTTACAGCCAGGGGATTTGCCTCAACATCTTTCTTTACATTCTCAAGAGCAGCCTTAGCAGCAGCCGCAGCCTTTGCGTCCTTGCTCTTGAAATAAGCTCCTGTGCAGTAGAGAACTGCCATAAGGAGCACAAGTCCGAAGAATACTACGCAGTATCCGAAGATAGCGGTAACTCCGGCCTCGCCGATAGACAGCTCACGGAGAGCCTCAGCGTAATCAAAGATCATACCGCAGCCTCCTTACATTTCCTCAATGGTGTATACAGCCTCGTTCTCCTCCTGAGCCTTGCGGTCCTTGAGGAACTTGAGGGTCTGGTCGGGATAGCAGATATAGCTCATGATATCCTCTTCGCTGCGGCAAAGTTCGCCAAGAGCTTCCTTAGCAGCAGTGAACTCCTCGCCGGTGCGCTTCTGGTCCTCGATACGGCAGTCAACAGGCTGAGCGTCGCCCAGTACCTTCTTTGAGAGCTCTGCGTCGATGGGAGCGGGAGCGATACCGTACTCGCCCTTGATGTAGTTCTTTACTTCCTTGGAGATGTTCTTGTATCTCTCGCCGATGAGCACATTTGTTACAGCCTGGTTTCCTACCATCTGAGAAAGAGGAGTTACCAGCGGAGGATAGCCCAGGTCAGCTCTTACCTTCGGGATCTCAGCCAGAGCAGCGTCGAACTTGTCCATTGCGTGCATATCGGTCAGGTTTGCGATCATATTGGAGAGCATACCGCCGGGGACCTTGTAAACCAGAGCCTGAGCGTCTGTTGCAAGGCTCTTGGGGTTGAGCTGGCCGTTGTCGATGTACTTCTGCTTGATGGGCTTGAAGTAATCGTTGACCTTGTTGATGATCTCCTCGTTAAGGCCTGTGTCGATGCCATACTGCTGGAGAGCATAGAACATAGTCTCTGTGGAAGGCTGTGAAGTACCGCCTGAGAAGCAGGAAGCAGCTGTATCGATAACGTCGATGCCGGACTCGATAGCCTTTGTCAGAGTCATGTAAGCCATACCGGTGGTGCAGTGTGTGTGGAGGATAAGGGTCATGTCGCCGATAGCGTCCTTGATGCCCTTGATCAGGTGCTCTGCCTCATAGGGAGACATAGTTCCTGCCATATCCTTCAGGCAGATAGTATCGAAGCCCATGGTCTTGAGCTCCTTGCACATCTCGATGTACTTGTCCACAGTGTGAACAGGGCTCTGTGTGTAGGAGATACAGCCGGAAGCGATAGTTCTCTCATTGGCGTACTTCTTAGTTGCATTCAGAGCAGTCTCGATGTTTCTGAAGTCATTGAGTGCGTCGAAGATACGGATAACGTCGATACCGTTCTTGATAGAGAGCTGGATGAACTTCTCAACAACGTCGTCATGGTAGTGCTTGTAGCCAAGAAGATTCTGGCCTCTCAGCAGCATCTGAAGACGGGTGTTGGGGAGATTTTTTCTCAGTCCACGAAGTCTCTCCCAGGGGTCTTCGTTCAGGTAACGAAGACATGAATCGAATGTTGCGCCGCCCCAGCACTCTACGGAGTAGTAGCCGGCCTTGTCCATATCGGAGAGGATACCCTCGTAATCCGCATAGGGAAGACGGGTAGCCATCAGCGACTGGTTGGCGTCACGCAGAACGGTCTCTGTCAGTTGCACTTTTTTCATGTACATCCTCCTCAAATAATAACTCTGCCTTGGCAGAAATGTAATACTGTTACTTTAATAATAGGTAGACAGTCAAGGCCGAATGCCTCCGGCATTCAAACCAATCAAAATCAATTATATCACATCTGCCAAAAAAATGCTACCTATTTTCCACATTTTTTCTATGAAGGATAATATCTTTTTGAGAATACTATATTACACATAGTGATTTATCATCGCAGTTTTTCAGCAGCTGAACATTATTCTGCACAGCTAAGATGAAGTCTTCCTGTAAAATTGTGAAGCAAGTGTGAACTTATTTACATATTGACGTGGCGTTCTATTCAGTGATATAATTGTTATAAGGAAATAGGCCTCTGCCCTCTATCCGGAGGCCGAACTTTTTTCACAGGGGGAATAATTATGGCTAACAAAAAGACATTCCGGCGAATCGCTGCCTCTCTCATGGCGCTCTCCGTTACAGCAGGCGCCGCTCTCTCAGGAGTACCGGCTGCTCTTCCAAGGGCAAAAGCAGTTTCTTCCGCATCGAGAGTTCGTGTGGACATCGACCGAAATGACGGCCGATCAGCTCTGTATGCGCCCAATGCTGAGAACTGGATCTGGGACGGTTCTTCGTCCTACACCACCTCTACAGGCGTGACTGTTAAGATCACTAACGGCAGCGGCAGCGGATCTGTTGACTGCACAAACAACAAAACTCTCCAGAAATACGACGGAACTACGCCCTATTACAATGCAGACGGCGTGTTCAACAAGGACAATGACAGCTCCGGCGCTCTCAAGATCGAGCTGTCAGGCCTTTCAAACGGCACTCACTCATTCTCTGGCTGGCATAGCTGCCTTTACGGTGTCACAGCCAGCACGCTGAAGATCTCCCTCAACGGAAAGGTGGTGCAGACAGGTATCCCCTGCCCCTCCAATGTCTCCAGCGATGATGCTGCCGGACGCTCCTATGTGGAATTCAGCGGCACCTCTGCTACGATCCTCATTCAGGGCGAGGGCAACCAGTCCTACAGCAACGCCTGGCTCAACGCCTTCGAGATCGATGGTGCAAGCCCATTCGACTCTATCTCAAAATTCTCGCCGGCAGATCAGTCTTCTCACAACAATATCGAGGACGGCCTCAACTGGACCTCCGGCTCCGGTGCCACCTCTCATGAGGTCTATATCGGAACTGACGAGAATGCCGTCCTTAACGCAACAAAGTCCTCCCCAGAGTTCAAGGGGACGGTCTCACAGCCCCACTTCGACCTGGACGGCAGCTACTCCTCTATCCCCACATACTATTGGCGTGTGGACGAGGTGACTTCCTCCGGTACTGTCAAGGGAGCCGTGTACTCTTTCAAGCTCAACCGCCTTGCCTTCCCCACAGCTGAGGGCTACGGACGCTGGGCAAGAGGAGGACGTGGCGGCTATGTTTATCACGTCACTAACCTGAATGACTCCGGCGAGGGCTCTCTGCGCTACGGTCTGGAAACTATGACCGGTGCAAGGACCATCGTGTTCGATGTAGGCGGTATCATCGAGCTGAAAAGCAAGCTGACTGTCCCAAGCACGGGAGGCGATGTTTATGTTGCCGGACAGACTGCTCCCGGCGACGGCATAACACTCACTCAGTGGGGCTTCGGTATGCTGGGCTGTGACGATGTTATCATCAGAGACATCCGTGTCCGCCCCGGCGACAGAGGTCTTTCCGGCGTGAATGATGTTTCTGACGGAATGGGTCTATCCAGCTCAAACCACTGTATCATCGACCACTGTTCCATGTCCTGGGCAACTGACGAGGGCTTCTCATCACGCTCAGCCTCCAACATCACCTTCCAGTGGAACATCATCGGCGAGTCGCTCCACGACTCTATCCACTACAACGCTGAAGACCGCACAAAGACCGAAACTCACGCCTTCGCAGGATCTATAAGCGGAAACGTGGGCAGCTTCCACCATAACCTCCTTATCGACTGCACAGGAAGAAACTGGTCTCTGGCAGGCGGTATGGAGCAGGACGCTAAGACCTACGGCGGCGCTGTTGACATCCGCAATAACGTGGTCTACAACTGGCGTGACAGAACTACTGACGGAGGCGTGCGCAGGCTGAACTTCGTCAACAACTACTACAAGGCAGGCGCTGTGTCCAACACCTCCCTTCACGTTGTACAGATCGACGGCAACGAGCTTGGCACCTACGACTGCCAGAAGATGTATGTTTCCGGAAATATCATGACCGATACCTCAGGAAATCAGATACTGAAGGCCTCCGATGACGCTTGGAGCAAGGGCAAGGCTAAGGCTAATCCCAACCTGAAAAGCTCCAACAGCGATGTTATGCTGACCTCACCGTTCTGTGAGTCCTACGTTGAGACTGACTCTGCTGAAAATGCTTACAAGAGGGTCATCGACAATACCTCCGGGGCCGGCGCAAACGTGCCTACTCTGGACTATATCGACTCACGCTATCACAATGAAGTTACAAAGGGCACCTACACTTATAAGGGAAGCAAACAGGGCCTCAGCGGTATCATCGACAGCCAGAAGGACTGCGGCGGCTACCCTAACTCAAGCAATTTCAAGGGCGGAACTGCCCCTGCTGACACCGACCGTGACGGTATGCCGGACGCTTGGGAGACCCTCCACGGCTTAGATCCCAGCAACGGCTCTGACGGAGCCATAGTTTCCCTTTCTGCTGACGACTACACCAACCTGGAAATGTACCTCAACGAGCTTGCAGGCGACCCTGTGGAATTCAACGGCGCTCCCCCTCGCTCTGCATTCGATAGCTTCGAGGCTGAGGACTACGATTCTGAGTCCGGCACCAAAAACGAGGACGGCGAGGGCGAAACTCATGTGGCTTACATCGAAAGCGGCGACTACATCGCTTTCCGCAACGTTGATTTTGAAAACGGTGCTAAGTCATTCACAGCTAAGCTCGCTGGAAATCTCTCCTACATCGACCTGTACATCGACTCTATCGGTGAAAAACCGGCGGCTACCGTTGCTTTTGACGGAAGCGGCAGCTGGAGCAGCTGGCAGGAGATCTCCGCAAACATTGCCCCGATCTCAGGCAAGCACACTCTCTACGTTGTTTTCCGTGGAGGCGAGGGCTATCTGATGAATATCGACAGCTTTGTGTTCGGAAGAGACTATGTTCAGTTGAACGGAAAGAAGCTGACAGGGGTCTCAGTGGACGAGGGAGCGCTCCCCTACGGCTGGCGTATCGCTGAAAATTCTGCTGTTGGCTCCCCTGTTTTCGGTGACAGAGACTTCACCTTCACGGCTCTTCCTGACTGCCTGTTAGGTGCTGAGCAGCTCATCACAGCCTGCTCCGCCAAGGCCTTCACCGGCAACGCTGCCTCATTTACTGCCGGGGAGGATCTGACACTGTACATCGCTCTTGACAGCCGAATGACGAAGCTCCCTGACTGGCTGGCTGCTTATGAGAAGACCGGCGAAACGGCTCAAACCAGCAACGACGTGACCTTTGAGCTGTACAAGCTGGACATCCCTCAGGGCGAAACTGTCACTATCGGCGGAAATGAAGAGTCCTACAGCGTGGTGAACTACACGGTATTCGCTGCGGACAAAGCTGCTGCTGTGACCACTACTGTTCCCGAAACTACAGCTTCTCCGGTAACTACTGCCGCCGAGCCTGACGATCCCGCAGGACTTATCGGAGATGCTAACGAGAACGGCACAGTTGACCTGTCGGACGCTGTTGCTATATTGCAGTACGTTGCTCTTCCGGCAAAATACGGCCTTTCTGAACAGGGCAAGATCAACGCTGACTGCTATGCTCCCGGTGACGGCATCACCGGAATGGATGCACTGGCGATCCAGATGCTGGACGCTGATGTCGTGAAAAAACTGCCCGTTATCCCAGAATAAAAAACACCCGGAGGGAAGCTCAAAGGGCTTCTCTCCGGGATTTTTTCAGCTTGTCTGCATATATTCTCTTATGGCACGCTCAGCTTCCTCCACTCTCATGCGGAGCTCTGCGGCCGGGATACGCATGGCACCGTTGCCGAGAATGATCATCTGCTCAAGGCCGTCAGATGTAGCGACCATCACCCGGTGCTTCTTGGAGAGCTCATGGGAAACTCGCTCGATGTAGCTGTCGGCGGTCTCTGACTCCCGTGTATAAACGATGTTGATACCGCAATATTTCTCCACCTCACGATGCTTTCCGCTGACTCGGTATGCGTCGAAGACCAGTATCAGCTCACAGCCGGCATATCCCCGATAGCTGCAAAGCCGGTTGATCAGCTCAGCTCTTGCTGCGTCAAGACTCTCTTCGGCGATCTTTTTCAGATCCTCCCAGGCGAAAATTATATTGTAGCCGTCCACCAGAAGGTGATCCGGCCCCTCATATTCCGGCAGCTTCACTGGCTTTGAGTAGTCTGAGGGCTCACGCTCCCGGCGGAAGGCTTTTCTTGGGTCACGGTCGATCTTGCCGTATGTTCGCTCAAAGATCTCCATGAGCTCCTTGTCGGAGGCCATTGCTGCGGCCGCTCTGCGAGCTCGCTCACGCCTTTCCTCCACCGGAGCCTCCTGGAGCTTTTCCGCCAAAACAGAGGGCAGGTGCATATGCTCCGGCACCTGATCCCACGGCACCACAAAGCCTGCTCCGTGAGAGCAGAACACGGAATCTGCGCTGTTTTCCAGATCTCCGTTGCAGTCATATCCCAAAGCTGCGATCACCTCGTCTGAGTTGTGGCACTCACGATAGCCGGAATTCACACAGCTCAGCCGACCCCGGCCTCTGGTATAGCTGATCACCTGTGACTGATAGCCGGAAAGCTCCGAAACAGGCGCACTTCCGCAGATCACGGCGTTCTCGCCAACAGTCTCCGGTGAGCCGAATTCCGCAGACATATGCTGAAGATCGGCTATTGCTCGGCCAACGCACTCTGCCGGCACCTCCAGTTCATAGTCATAGTAGGGCTCCAGAAGAACGCTCTCGGCGCTGCGGAGGCCCTGACGCACCGCTCGGTAGGTAGCCTGCCGGAAATCTCCCCCCTCGGTGTGCTTCAGGTGGGCACGTCCGGCGGCAAGAGTTATGGACATATCGGTTATGGGCGAGCCGGTAAGGGCTCCAACATGAGTTTTTTCCTCCAAATGAGTCAGGATAAGGCGCTGCCAGTTGCGGTCAAGATTGTCCTCTCGGCATGAGGAGGAAAACCGCAGTCCGCTGCCCCTTGGGAGCTCCTCCAGTATCAGATGCACCTCTGCGTAGTGGCGGAGAGGCTCGTAATGTCCAACGCCCTCCACCTTGCCACGGATCGTTTCCTTATAGGCGACCGCACCTCCGCTGAACTGCACCTTCCAGCCAAATCTCTGGGCGATGACCTGGGTCAGCACCTCCAGCTGAACAGCTCCCATAAGCTGGATATGGATCTGGCGGAGCTGCTCGTTCCACAGGATATGGAGCTGAGGATCCTCGTCCTCCAGCACTCTCATGCTCCGCAGAGCTTCATGGAGGTCAACGCCCTCGGGAAAGTCGATCCGGTAGCTCATGACCGGCTCCAGGACAGCTCGCTGAGAGTTGCGTATGCACCCGATCCCCTGGCCGGCGTAGGTGCCGTCAAGTCCCGTAACAACACAGATCTGGCCCGCCTTTGCGGTCTCGGCCGTGCGGAATTTCTCCCCGGAGTAAAACCGCAGGGAGCTGGCCTTGGATCTCACCTCTTCTCCGTCGGAATTCTTGTAGCTCAGCTCGCTGCGCACCTTCAGCTCACCGCCCATGATCTTCATGTGGGTCAGCCGGCTGCCCTTGCTGTCGTAGGAGACTTTGTACACCTTCGCTCCGAACTCAGGGCTGCGCTCGGGCTCGGCTGTGTAGCGGTCAAGAGCAGCCAGGAACTCCTCCACGCCCTGCAATTTCAAAGCAGAGCCGAAAAAGCACGGAAAGAGCCTGCGCTGGGCGATGGCCTTCACGATAAGGCTGTCAGGGAGCTGGCCCTTCTCAAGGAATTCCTCCATGAGCTCCTCGCTCAATGAGGCGGCTTCCTCGGAAAGCTCATCCCCGGAAAGGGAAAAATCTGCGCACAACGGTGACAGCTGCCTGCGGAGCTTTTCCAGAACAGTGATCCGGTCAGCTCCAACAAGATCCATTTTGTTCACGAAAATGAACACCGGCACCTCATACTTTCTCAGCAGCTTCCATAGAGTTGAGGTGTGACTCTGAACGCCGTCCGTGGCACTTATGACCAGCACGGCATAGTCCAAAACGTGCATGGTACGCTCGGCCTCTGCCGAAAAATCAACGTGTCCGGGAGTGTCAAGGAGAGTAAGCTCCGTTTCGCCGCAGGTGAGCTCAGCCTGATGAGCGAAGATCGTGATCCCTCGGCTGCGCTCGATATTGTCCGTATCAAGAAATGAGCTGCCCTTGTCAACTCTTCCAAGGCTCCTGATCTTGCCTGAGCTGTAGAGCATGGCCTCCGCAAGAGTGGTCTTTCCGGAGTCAACGTGGGCGGTTATCCCAAGTGTTATCGTTTTCATTTTCACGTTCCTTTTAGTCAAATTCTATATAAATGGCCGGCGCCGTTTTCCCGGCCAACTAGTTTCTGTAACTTCCATTGTACCACATTTCAGCCTGATCGTCCATAGAAAGGGAAAATTTTCGTCAGCCGTCACCTTTTAGCCTTTTTGTGAATATAATGGAGCAAGTGCAGAAATGTACAACTACCAAGGAGGTTTCTTATGAGCGAATTCAGTAAAGACCGGCATTGCGCCTCAGACGGCGTTCCGGTGAGAGTCAGCAGGATCTTCGACAGCTGCAGTGACAGAGACTGCCTCAGCAGCCTTCCAGTCACCCTCAGCAGCGGTGCTCTTCCCGACAACATCAACATACTTAGGAGCCGCTGTGCTCAGGTGGAGGGAGTCTGCATATCGGTGGAGCCTGTCCCATTCGACAGAGGCTTCTATCAGATCGACCTTACATTCACCTTCGGCTTTGAGCTGCTGGGCTACGAACGCTCCTGCACAGCCCCTGTGACACTTTCAGGCACCGCCTATGCAACGAAAAGCTGCATACTCTACGGCAGCGAATCCTCCGCAAGAGTTTTCTCCTCGGCGGACACTGCTCCTGTGCAGCCACGGGAATAGGTCAGCCGTGACGACCTGCCGGTGGCAAACGTTTCCGTGCTGGAGCCGATCGTTCTTGAAACAAAGATCGCCTCCATGTGCCCGGCTTCTGAGGGGACGGCTGTGTTCCCTGAGCAAAGAGGAGTTTTCGTGACACTGGGACTTTTTTCCGTGGTGGAGCTTACACGCCCGGCAACTGTCATGGTGCCTGCTCTGGAATACTCGATCCCTCGGAAGGAATGCTGCTGTGACACAGAGTCGCCCTGCGAGATCTTCCAGAGGCTGAAATTCCCTGAGGAGGAGTTCAATCCGCTGACTATCGAGCGCTCTGAGCGCACTGATGATCTTCCAGAGGGGCTGAGCTGACTTGAGAAGGCGCAGACCGGCTGAGAAAAGGCGGCGGCTCCTTTTCAGAGCTGCCGCTGGTCTGCTGCTGGGACTTGCTGTGATGACCGCTGTTCACGCCGAGAAAAAGGCAGGTCCCATTGCTAGGGAGCAGGCGGAGATGCTGGCTCGTCACACTGCCGGTAACGTGATCAGTCAGACGGTGTCGGACTACCTTGAGGAAAACCCATCCACTGCCTGTGATCTTGCGGCTGTGCTCTATGACGAGGAAGGCAGGCCGGCTTCTGTGGAGGCTATCCCATACAACATAAACAAGGTGCAGGCGGAGCTAAGTCTGGCTATAAATCGGAGACTGGAGCAGGCCGGAGAGGTCTGTGCAAGGATCCCGCTGGGGTCTCTGTGGAGCTCATATCTCCTGGCCGGGAAGGGTCCCTCTGTCCGGGTGAGGATCTGTCCTGCCGGAGATGTGAGCGTCCGCCTCAGGAGCAGCTTCACCTCCGCCGGGATCAACCAGACCTGCCACAGGATATATGCGGAGATAACTGCGGAAATGTCTGCGGCGCTGCCGCTTTACAGCTTTCAGACCAGCCAGAGCTTCCAGTTTCTCCTGGCAGAGAGCGTTCTTGTGGGAGAAACTCCCAAGATCTCGCCATACCTTAACTAAAAAGGGTCTCCAAAGGAAAGATCCCTCGGAGACCCTGTTGTTATTGTACGTCGATGTTGATATTGTTCTTTTCGGGGTATGCAAGACGATCGTCCGGGTCGGGATAGTCGTTTATGCCATCGGTGATCACCTTCGACTCGGTCTTGCTGTGCTTCATGAAAAGCCTGCGCAGTGTGGTTATGGTCAGGGTCAGGTACCTGATCAGGGGCTCTGAAATGATCGAGAAATTCACGCACAGCAGCACACACTGTATGCTCATGGCGGAAATACCGAAGAAGTCGCTGAAAAAGACCATGCAGCCCACAAGTCCGGCAGCACAGAAGATCCAGATGCCCCACTTGAAGCTGTTCATTGGGCGGCTTATACGGTACAGGATCATCAGGCCTACAATGCTCATGAGTATGGTGGAGGCGGTGGAGATGTCGTTCTGGCTGGAGTGGAAGATGTTTCCGAAGAACACCATAAGTCCAACGATTATGGTGTTGGTAAGGCCGGCTGGGAGGGCTTTCAGCAGGATATTCGTCATGAATTTGCCCTTGATCAGATCCTTGTTAGGGATCTGAGACAGGAAAAACGCCGGTATTCCGATAGTGAACATACTGATCAGCGAGATGTGGGCCGGCTTCAGCGGATAGGTTATCCCCAGGAAGATCGTGGCCACTGACATCAGCAGCGAGAAGATGTTCTTTACAAGGAACAGGCTTCCGGAGCGCTCAAGGTTGTTGACCACCTTTCGCCCCTCCATTACCACGTCAGGCATTTTGGAGAAGTCCGACTCCAGCAGCACCAGCTGTGAGGCCTGAGCCGCAGCTTCGCTTCCTGATGCCATGGCAACTGAGCAGTCTGCGTCCTTCAGAGCCAGCACGTCGTTTACTCCGTCGCCGGTCATGGCAACCGTCTTCCCGGCAGCCTTCAGCGCCCGAACGAAGCTCCTCTTCTGGTCGGGAGTAACTCTTCCGAAGACAGTGTAATTCAGAACGGCGTCCTTTATGGAGGCCTCTGTGGTGAGAGTTGATGCGTCGATGTAGTTGCCCGCATTCTTGATACCGGCCTGCTTTGCGATCTCAGAAACAGTAACGGGACTGTCGCCGGAAATGACCTTGATCTCTACGCCCTGCTCAGCAAAGAAACGGAAGGTATCCGGTGCGTTCTTGCGGACGGGATTGGAAAGGATCACAAAGCACAGAGGAGTGAATCTCTCCGTAAGCGCCTTTCCGTCAGGCAGTCCGTCATAGCTTCCGAAGGCGATAACTCTGTAGCCCTTGCGGCTGCGCTCCTCGATAGTCTGGCGGTATAGCTCGAACTGATCTCCCAGGACGAACTCCGGTGCTCCCAGAACAAAGGAGCCCTTTTCCGTGGTGACGCTGCTGTATTTGAACTCCGAAGAAAATCCGGTAGAGGCCAATATGGGCTCTCCCGACGGCGTGCGGAAGAAGTTCTTTATGGCGGTCATAGCGGCGTTGTCGACGGATTGGGCAGAGGCGTGATCGCTGAGAAGGCTCATGACCTGCTCCTCCGTGATATTCTCGTCCACAGGCAGCACTGAGTACACTGTCATGTCGTTTTCGGTGATAGTTCCGGTCTTGTCAACGCACAGCACGTCAACTCTGGCAAGGGTCTCGATGCACTTCATGTCGTGGACGAGCACCTTTCCCATGGCAAGGCGCATGGCACTGATAACGAGAGTCGTGCTGGCCAGCAGGAACAGTCCCTCGGGGATCATTCCGATAACTGAGGCCACCATCGCCTGTATGCTCTCCTTTACGGAGATGCCGTTGACGAAATGCTGGAGATAGAACATACATAGTCCGATTGGGATTATGATTATTCCAGCCACCATAACGATCTTGTTCAGGGAGCGGATCATCTCGGACTGCTCGCCCTTTCGGCTCTTTTTGGCTTGGATCGAGAGCTGGGAAACATAGGAGGCTGCTCCTACCCGCTCAAGTCTTGCCCGGCATTTTCCGGAAACTATGAAGCTGCCGGACATGAGCTTGTCGCCGGAGGACTTTGGGATCTCATCGGCCTCACCTGTGAGCAGGGACTCGTTGGCTGAGGCGTTTCCGTCGATCACAACTGCGTCAGCACTGATCTGATTGCCTGCCCGGAAGACTGCGATATCGTCCAGCACCAGATCCTTTGACAATACGCTTACCTCCCGGCCGTCACGGATGACAGTTGTGGTTGGAGCATTCAGCACGGTGAGCTTGTCCAGAACTCTCTTGGAACGAAGCTCCTGGATTATACCGATAAGAGTATTGGCGATGATGATCGGCATGAATGTCAGATCACGGTATGTTCCGGCGTAGATTATCAGCGCTGCCAGAGCTAGGAAGATGAAATTGAAATATGTGAAAACGTTGTCCGCAACGATCTCCTTCACAGACTTTGATGGAGGATCCGGGGGCTGGTTGTCGTAGCCTGCGGCTTTGCGCTCCTCAGCCTGAGCAGAGGTAAGTCCCATATCAGGATCAGCAAGGATCCTTTCGGGCTCCGGAAGGATCACCGGCTCTTTTCGTTTCATAGCTTGCCTTCTTTCAAAAAATATACGTTGTTATTATATCACACATCGTTATTATATCACATATCATAAAATAGTGCAACGCCCGGCGCTGATCTTCTCAGGACTGAGCGTTGGAGTGCCATTCCGTGAAGATCCCGGTCTCAGCGGCGGTCTGGCCGTTTAGCATCCCGGTGTGGAAGGAAAGGTGGCGGAATTGCCTCAACACTAGCTCCATTCGAGTGAAGGGGCAGTTTTCCGGACACTCATAAAGCATTTCGTCCGTAAGAGAGTCGATATAACCGAGAGTTTTCTGCTCGATACGGTCAAGATAGCTTAGCAGCTCCTCATCAGTGAGCACAACGGAAGTGGGCTGGTCTGGGTCGTCCATCCCTTCCTCATGGAAGGGCGGCTCCTCATAAACGAAGGGGTCGATAAACCACTTGTCCGCTGAGTGCAGCGCATGATAGACCCACCTCCAGCTAGGCGAGCCGCAGCAGAGGGAGTCTCTGTTGTAGGTCTGGATTGACGAACGGATATTGGCGAAATTCGGGATAACTGTCTCCCTGATGATCTTGCAGAGCTCATTCATAGCTTTGGACCTCCGTAAATGTTTTATTCAATTATACTCCCCATTTCTCCCTTTGTCAACCAAAATGAGCAGTTTCCGCAACTATTGCCGGGAATGTTTCTCCTGAGCAACATTTGTTGAATACCAACCGTTTTTGTGGTATAATGAATGTGATACATTCATTATATTTTATCTGAATGCCCTTGCAGATACGCAGATCAGAGATCTGCTCCCTGCATATCGGGCGATCATACCACAACGCTTCGCTTTTGTGATATGATCATTATGTATAAATATACAAAAGGGTGATCATATGAAACAATATAACGTTACCGGAATGAGCTGTGCAGCGTGCAGCGCCAGAGTGGAAAAGGCCGTAAATGCGGTGCCCGGTGTGACCTCATGCGCTGTTAGCCTGCTGACTAACTCAATGGGCGTGGAGGGAAGCGCTTCTCCGGAGGAGATCATCTCCGCTGTGAAAAACGCCGGCTACGGCGCATCCATAAAGGGCGAAAGCTCCGCAAAAGCAGCCGATGAAAGCGCTCTGGAGGACACAGAGACTCCCAAGCTGAAAAAACGGCTCGTCGCCTCACTTTTCTTCCTGGCAGTGCTGATGTATATGTCCATGGGACACATGATGTGGGGCTGGCCTTTGCCTGGATTTTTCGAGGGTAACCACGTTGCTACGGGACTGGCACAGCTCCTTCTTGCCGCTATCGTAATGGTGATCAACCAGAAATTCTTCATCAGCGGCTTCAAGTCCCTGCTCCACCGCTCTCCAAATATGGACACTCTGGTAGCGATGGGCTCGGCGGCTTCTTTTGTGTGGAGCGTGATAAACCTCTTCGCCATGACAAGAGCTCAGGCTGACGGCGACAGCGAGGCTGTAATGGGCTATATGCACGACTTTTGGTTTGAGTCGGCGGCTATGATCCTGACCTTGATCACTGTGGGAAAAATGCTGGAGGCTCGCTCAAAGGGCAAGACCACGGACGCTCTCAAGGGACTGATGAAGCTGGCTCCAAAGACAGCTGTTGTAGAGCGTGACGGCGGCGAGGTGACGATCCCGGCTGAGCAGGTGAAAATTGGCGACATCTTCGTAGTTCGCCCCGGCGAGAATATCCCTGTGGACGGCGTTGTCATCGAGGGTGTGAGCGCTGTCAACGAGGCCTCTCTTACCGGCGAGAGCATCCCTGCGGACAAGTCCGTGGGAGACAGCGTTTCCTCCGGAACCATCAATCAGTCCGGCTTTATCCGCTGTCAGGCCACTCATGTTGGCGAGGACACCACTCTTTCCCGTATCATAAAAATGGTCAGCGAGGCCTCTGAAACTAAGGCTCCTATCGCAAAGATCGCCGATAAGGTCTCCGGGATCTTCGTGCCGGTGGTGATCGGTATCGCTGTGCTGACAACCGTTATTTGGCTGCTGGTGGGACAAGATCTGAGCTTTGCGCTGGCCAGAGGCATATCCGTCCTAGTGATAAGCTGCCCCTGCGCCTTGGGTCTGGCAACTCCCGTTGCGATCATGGTGGGAAGCGGTATCGGCGCCCGCAGCGGTATTCTGTTCAAGACAGCTGTTTCCCTCGAAGAGACCGGAAAGGTGCAGATCGTTGCCCTTGACAAGACCGGTACCATTACAAGCGGCGAGCCCGTTGTTACAGACATTGTCCCTGCTGAGGGCTGCTCTGAGGAGGAGCTTCTCTCCCTTGCCTTCTCCTTGGAAAAAATGAGCGAGCACCCACTTGCAGGAGCTGTTGTGAAGCTGGCTGAGGAGCACTCTGTGAAGGCTGAGCCGGTGGAGGATCTCACCTCACTTCCCGGAAACGGCCTCCGGGCGTCCCTTAGCGGAGAGGAGCTGATTGGCGGCAGCATGAAGTTCGTTGGCGGACTTCTTCCTGTGGGTCATGAGATCTCCGCAGAGGCTGAGGAGCTTGCTTCACAGGGCAAAACTCCTATGCTTTTCGCTCACGGCGAAAGACTGCTGGGAATGATCGCTGTTGCCGATGTTATCAAGGAGGACAGCCCAAAGGCTGTGGCTGAGCTGAAAAAAACGGGCATAAAGGTTGTGATGCTCACCGGCGACAACCAGCGGACTGCAAAGGCTATCGGGCAGCAGGCCGGGGTGGATGAGGTCATTGCAGGAGTTCTCCCCGACGGCAAGGAAAGCGTGATCCGGCGGCTGATGAAAAAGGGCAAGGTGGCAATGGTGGGCGACGGTATCAATGACGCTCCGGCACTGACCCGTGCAGATACGGGTATCGCTATCGGAGCCGGTACTGACGTGGCGATCGACGCTGCCGACATCGTTCTCATGAAGAGCCACCTTACAGACGTTTCTGCCGCTATTAGGCTGAGCCGAGCTGTTATCCGCAACATCAAGCAAAACCTCTTCTGGGCCTTCATCTACAATATCATCGGGATCCCACTGGCGGCTGGCGCCTATTCTCACCTTTTCGGCTGGACGCTTGATCCAATGTACGGTGCCGCTGCAATGAGCCTTTCCAGCTTCTTTGTTGTGACGAATGCCCTGAGGCTCAACCTTATCAATATCCACGATCCGAAGCACGACAAGCCACTGAATGAGCCTGTTGGTCAGCTGGATATGACCTCGGGAGAGCCCTCCGGCGAGAGGAAAACTCTCAGGATCAAGGGCATGATGTGTCCTCACTGCGAGGCAAGAGTAAAGTCCGCCTTAGAGGAGCTGCCCTTCGTGGAGGAGGCTGTTCCCAGTCATGAGGCCGGAAACGCTGTTGTCACCCTTTCCGGAGAGCTTTCCGAGAAGGAAGTGAAGGCTGCCATTGAGAAGGCTGGATATAAATATCTTGGGATGAAATAGGTCTTGTCAACCAAATTTACGAATTGGGGTTGACATTCGTCAACCCTTGTGGTATAATGAGTTCACAATATTGATCATGGAGGCTTATTATGTCACAAGCAACTGCTGCTCCTGCACGGAGCAAATTCACCACAAAAGAGATCGTACTCACTGCACTTATGGCGGTCATCATGGCCGTCTGCTCATGGATATCCATACCCACTGAGGTGCCGTTCACATTGCAGACCTTCGCCGTTTTCTGCGCACTGCTCCTTCTGGGCGGCCGAAACGGATTCTTCTCCGTTCTGGTATACATTCTCCTGGGAGCTGTCGGCATACCCGTTTTCGCCGGCTTTTCCGGAGGAATGGGCGTTATCCTCGGCACAACAGGAGGCTATATCGTGGGATTTCTCCTGCTTGCCCTTACCTACTGGCTGGCTGAGAAGATCCCGGTAAAGGGCACTGCTCCAAGGATCGCTGTCGCCGTTATTGCTATGATCATAGGCACTGCCCTTTGCTACGCATTCGGAACTTTTTGGTTCATGCACGTTTACGCTAAAAAGGTTGAGGCGATCTCCCTGGAAACTGCCCTGAAATGGTGCGTTATCCCATTTATCCCAGTTGACCTGATCAAGCTGGCTGTGGCTGTTCCACTTTGCGAGAGCATCAAGAAATATGCAAAGCTCTGAGCTTCGTCCACACCACGCACTGTGCCTGACCTTCTTCGAGGGAAAGGGCTACAGCAGTGATTTTGTCCGAAATATGGCCAAGATCAAGGAACTGCTCACTGACTCTGACCCTGAGGTGAGACTGACCACGGACTGGGATATGATCTGCCGAAGATGTCCTCATTCAGAGGGATCCTGCGGCGAAAAGGCGCCCCTTTACGACAGAGCTGTGCTGGAGATCTGCGGACTGTCTCAGGGACAAATCGTCAAGTGGAGCCGGCTCTCCCAAATGGCGGAGGAGCTGATCATCAAGGCCGGCAGGCTGCCTCAAGTCTGCGGAGACTGCCAATGGAGCTATATCTGCTCAGAAAAATGCAAATGAAATCGCCCGGTGCCTTTTTCGGAAGGCTCCGGGCGATTTTTATTTCAGAAAGCTCAAAAAGCGTTCCAGCAGATAAACGGAAACGCTCACCTTCATCAAGCCCAGCGTACCGGCGGCGATAAGTGCGCCAAAAACTGCTTTCCCGGCGAAACATAGAGCTGCAATGCCCCTGGTGTCCTCCAGGTCTCTGTAGAAGCAGAAGCGGTGACGATCGTCACAAAAAAGGACGACCGCCCGGCCGTCCTTAGTTTTTTTCATTCTTGTGGCGAACATCGTGCTCCAGCAGCTCAACGATCTTTGCTGCATCCCGAAGCCTCAGCGCACGCACTCGGTACTTGGCCACGGTCTCTCCGCAAAGCCACACGCAAAGGGTACATCTGCGGCTGGGCTTTTGGAGGAAGCTCTGGTAGATCTGCACCTTCACCACGTTCTCCTTGTCGGCGATCACCGTGTGGAAGGCTGTCCAGTGAGAGCACCGGATCACCAGCTTTTTGTCGTAGATCGAAACTCCGCTGGTGAATGTTGCAGTGGTCTTTACGGCTACTAGCCACACAGTAGGGATCTCCAGCATTATAGCGGCGAAGAGGGAGAGCTCCGCCCAGCGTGGGAAGAACTCACTGAGCAGGTCGCTCAGGGGAAAGATCGCCAGCGCCGCAGCCACAGGCCAGAAGATATACGAGCCGATCCCGGCAGGACTTGGCCTGAAATCCAGCTTCACTCCGCCAACGACTCCAAGAGGCTCAAGGCTCCGTCCCAGCTTCCGCTCACGCTTGATCGGCATGAGGACAGGCAGGTGCTGGGAGTCCGCTCCGTAGCCGGCACAGTTTATGTTCACCGTGACGGCTCCGCAGAGCTTCATGATAAGGTTTTGGCGAAGATCGGTGAAGTTTATGTGGTCGGAGGTGATCTTGTATACTCGCCTGTTGATCACTCCGCAGCCGATATTCAGGGACTTGCTGTCGCTCTCCACATGGAAGCGGGAGTACCGGAAAAGGTTGACGATGAAGGACAGCAGCCAGGCTGCAATGAAGAAGATACCCACGGCGATAGCGGTGGCCGGGATCTTCTGGAGAACGCCGAAGGTCAGCTTTGAGGTGGTCTCTGTCAGGCGGCTAAGGGATCTTGTGATGATGTCCTGGGCAATGTCTCCGCCCTTGAAAAAGAAGGCCGCAATGTAGACAGCTCCCGAAAAACCGCTGGAAAAGAAGACCGAGAACAGCAGAACTGACCAGATATCTGCCTTGGGGATGTCGGCCAGCTTTTTCTTCCGGTCCACCTCAGGGACACATTTCATCAGCTGGGCAGCCACCTTCCGGGTGACCAGCAGCTTCATGTCGATAGACTTGAGCAGACCTGCACGGGTGTCGCAGCTGAAACGGACTCCTCTGAACGGGATCAGCAGCAGAGGATACTCCGCAATGGCAACGCTTATGCTGGAAATGGGTATGGCTGTGCGGACTCGCAAAAGCACGCCCTCACGGTGAACGATGCTGTCCTCAGTTATGTCGATACGGGAGAAATTCCACCGCACAAGTCCGAACATGATGATCACACCAAGGATCAGTATGTCAAACCATGCGCCTCTCAGCCACGCATATATGCCCTCAGGGTCAAAGTGGAAGGCCTGGATACCTCTCAGCAAAGGAAAGAGCAGCAGCCAGATATTCTTGGCAGAATACCGCAGGATCCGCAGAGGGTGCTCATGATACATCCCGGTCGCCTCCCTCCACATTTCTGCTGACGCTTGTGCGGCTAAGGATCTCCATAGCGTCGTCATAGCGCAGGAAAAGCAGTCTCAGCTGGCCTCCATACACAAAGAAGATCACGAAATTGAAGCCGGTATGCCTTGCAAATGGGGTGGTGACAACCGTGGTGTACTGCACAGTCGAATAGAGCACTGCTTGGTGAGACTTAATGAAAACTCCGCTGTGCTTGATGATCTCCCTTTCCGTGGAATCGTAGCTCAAAGAGCGGAAATACAGCGGATAATACACGAACATGGAAAAGATAGCAGCTGTTCCCACAGCAGCCGCTATGATGAGAACTATCATCTTCACGGGAATGAAATACCAGACTGCTCCGATCAGAATTGCCGAAGCAAGCATTATGAGCAGGCGGAGCGTTGTCAGTCCGTGCCTGTCAGGCTTATAAGTCTTCAATAGCTCCCCTCCTCCGTTGCAAATAGTTGTTATATTTATATTATAACACAAATATCCTATATTGTATACCTTTATTTGTAAATTTTTCGGAGGTGCTGTGATGAAGGATATTCTGGAGAAGATCTGCGCTGTCGTCTGGGGGGAGCTGCTGGTATTTTTGCTTTTGGGAACTGGCTTGATCTGCACGTTTAGGCTGAGTTTCGTCCAGCTTAGGCTGTTTTCCGGGCTAAAAAAGGAGCTTTCCCAACGGAGAGAAAAAACGGAGGCCTTTCTCAGCTGCGAACGGTCTGCCTTTCTTTGGGAGCTGCCATGGGCACGGGCAACATCACCGGGGTAGCTGCGGCTCTTGCGGCCGGAGGGCCGGGTGCGGTCTTCTGGATGTGGGTCTCGGCTTTCTTCGGAATGGCTCTTGTTTTCGCCGAAAACGAGCTGTCTGTCATGTTCTCCGAGAAAAAACTTCGAGGCCCTATGGCTTACCTGAGAAAAGGCCTGGGAAGCAAGGCTTTGGCCGGGATATTTGCGGTCTCATGCGCTCTTGCGGCCTTTGGGATGGGGGGTATGGTGCAGGTCAGCGCAGTACGGGACACCCTCCCTGAGCTGAACGGAAAGTGGGAGCTCCTCCTTGCCGGAGGTGTCTTTGCAGGAGTGATCTTCGTCATAAGCGGCGGAGCTCAGCGCTCAGGAAAGGCGGCTCAGGCTCTTCTTCCCGCTGCATCGGCGGTCTACGGGATGATCTGCCTGGCGGTGATCCTGGAGCACCGTGAGAAGCTCCCTGAGGTCTTTTCACAGATCTTCCGCAGTGCATTCGGCTTAAAACAGGCATCCGGCGGTGCTTTAGGGTACACGGTCTCAGTGGGGATCCGGAGAGGTATCTTCTCCAACGAGGCCGGCCTTGGAAGCTCGCCGATACTCCACAGCGCTGCGGAGACCTCCTGCCCCGGACAGCAGGGCTTCTGGAGTATGTTCGAGGTCTTCTTCGACACGATAATCTGCTGCACCCTGACTGCTGTGACCCTGCTCTGCGCCGGGGCCGGCTCCTGCTCGGAAGCCTTCTCTCAAATCATCGGCGGCGCCGGAAAGCCGCTGATCTGCGCTGAAACTGCTGTTTTCGCCTTCTGCACTGTGATCGGCTGGTACTACTGCGGCGAGACTGCCCTGCGGTATCTTTTCGGGGAACGCTTCACCGAACTTTCACGGGTGGTCTTCGCCGGCGCTGCTGCCTCAGGAGTCCTGATCTCCCTCGAAACAGTATGGATGCTTTCGGACATTTTCAACGCACTTATGGCCTTTCCCAATCTGCTGGGGATCCTGCTGCTGAGCAAAAGGCTGAAACGTGAATAAACCCCGGATCTTCGCCAATACTCCTTCAAAAAGCAAAGGAGTTTTCATATGGCGATATTTGGCGAAAAACCACACTTTTCATTCACGGAGGGCTGCTGGGAGGCTCTGTCAGGAGCAGGCTCCCGGGAGGCCGCAGAGATCGGCAGGCTGCTTTCCGGCAGCTTTAAGCGGATCCACGCCGGCTGTGACCAGTTCAGCCAGCTCCACCTCCTCTACGCCCTGTGCAGCGGCGCTTCGGAGCAGGGCAGTCAGGTCTGGCTTTGCGAAAATACCGACCTGCCCTCCCTGCGTTTCGGGGGCAGGATAATGGGGGCAGACTGCTCGGTCTTCATCCACGGCAGCGGCCTCAGGCTCTTCCTCTTCGGAAAGGACGGCTTCCCCATATCTGCCGAAAAACTGCGGAAAATAGCCAACTCTCAGCCGATACAGCTTCCGGAAAAGCCCGGCCAGATCCATTCCTCCACCTCCTTCCGGAGCATATACATCAGCAACATCGCCGACAATTCCACCGGCAGAAGAGCCTCGATCAGCGCAGGCGTCAGCTGCGGGAGCTCCTCTGTGCGGTCCCTTTGGCTGGAATTTTTTACCGGCTCCGACGACCAGCTGGTCTTTCAGGTTTCAGAGGAGGGCATGAGGGTCAACGCTTACTCCGCAAAACTTGGCTTCATTTCGGCAGAAAAGCTGACTATCGCCTACGCCTGTCAACTGGCGGCTCGGGGCGAGACTGTTTGGCTGCCGGAGAATCTGCACTTTGCAGCGGACTCCGTAAAAGGCGATATTAGGCGGTTTTCTCCGGAGGAAATACCTCCGGCAGCCGCCGCTCAGCGCTTCCTCACAGATCCGCTCTTTATGTGCGTGGAGCTGGCTTCCAACAAAGAGCGGCTGCTGCGCACTGTCTCGGAGCTGCCGGGCATGGCTACAGTGAGCCGTGAGGTAGCTTTGCAGCCGGGAGCCTCGCTCTCGGGGAAGACCCGTTTTTCTGCAGAAAACGGCCGTGTGATAGCTGCTCCCAGCGGTACCGGAAGGATCCGTGTGGTGGCTCAGTCTCACTCAATGGAGGCCGCCTCTGAGCTCTGCGCAGACTGGTGTCAGAGGCTCCGCAGGGCACCATCGAAGTGATCTCATGGCGGTGCAGTATTTTTGTGTAAATTCCCTAATTATTACCAAGGCTCAGTTTTTCTATTGACATTCATCAGGCTTTTTCGTATAATAATAATGTATAGGTGTCTCCGGAGGGATCACTCTCCGGAGATCCAGCTAAGGCTTTATTGGCAAAATGCCATTAAGATATTAAGGAGATCCGCTCTCAGGACTCCTCTACAGTCCCGGTATACCGCCGCTTTGGGCTTGCTCCCACGTTGATGAAAAGCGGCCTTTTCAGCCTGCACAGATCCAGAAAATGCTCTTACCAATCATTCCAGAAGATCTAACTGCTGCTTATCCGGACTTTCATACGCATACTTATGGAGGAACTGCGCCCGACCCTTTCCGCAGCGCCCTCCCACCAACGAAAGTGAGGTCACATAGTGAACGAAAAAGACAATTCAGTTAAGAAGCCACGCAGACGCACTTCATCTGCCCCTTCTGGCACAAGACAGCGCGCTCCCAAGAAAAAGGCTGCGGCTGAGGCTGCTGTTGTTGCAGAGACTACAGTTAAGGCTCCTGCAAAGCGCACCCGTACTCCCCGCACCAAGGAGGTCAAGAAGACTCCCGTGAAGATAATCCCGCTGGGAGGTCTCAACGAGATCGGTAAGAACATGACCGTTTTCGAGTGCTCCAACGATATGTTCATCCTGGACTGCGGACTGGCATTCCCTGACGCAGATATGCCCGGTGTTGACATCGTTATCCCCGATTTCACCTATGTTGAGCGCAATGCTGACAAGATCCGTGGTATCGTTATCACCCACGGTCATGAGGACCACATCGGCGGTCTGGCTTACCTGCTCAAAAAGGTGAACGTGCCGGTGTATGCAACTCGCCTGACTATCGGTCTTATCGAGGCTAAGCTCAAGGAGCAGGGGCTCTCCGGCAAAGTGCGCCTGAACGTTGTTGAGCCCAAAAAGACCGTAAAAATGGGCTGCATGGCTGTTGAATTCATCAAGGTCAACCACTCTATCCCCGATTCTGTGGGAATGGCTATCCATACTCCTGCCGGAATAATCGTCCACACAGGCGATTTCAAGGTGGACTACTCCCCTATCGACGGCAAGATCATCGACCTGGCACGCTTCGGCGAGCTGGGCAGCAGAGGCGTTCTGGCTCTTATGGCGGACTCCACCAATGCTGAGCGCCCCGGCTATACTCACTCAGAGCGCACCGTGGGCGAGTCCTTCGACAGACTTTTCAAAAAGGGCGAGGGCAAGCGTATCATCATCGCTACCTTCTCCTCAAATATCCACCGTGTTCAGCAGATCATCAACTGTGCTGTCCGCTACGGCCGAAAGGTAGCCGTTTTCGGACGAAGCATGATCAATGTTATCAATACAGCTATCGAGCTGGGCTATCTGGACGTTCCCGACGGCGTTATCATCGACATCGAGCTCATGAACCGCTATGAGAACGAGCGCATAGTCCTTATCACTACCGGAAGCCAGGGCGAGCCCATGTCCGCTCTCACAAGAATGGCCATGAATGACCACAAGAAGGTCAACATCACTCCCATGGACTTCATCATCATCTCGGCTACTCCTATCCCCGGCAACGAAAAATTCGTCACCCGTGTTGTCAACGAGCTCATGAAGTCCGGCGCTGAGGTAGTCTACGAGGCAATGTACGAGGTACACGTTTCCGGACACGCCTGCCAGGAGGAACTCAAGCTCATGCAGGCTCTTACTAAGCCCAAGTTCTTCATCCCCGTACACGGCGAGTACAAGCACCTGAAAAAACACGCTGACCTGGCCGTTCAAATGGGTATCCCCAAGGAAAATGTGATCATCGCCGAGATCGGCAACGTTATCGAAACAGACGGCTCCACCATGAAGATCGTTTCTCAGGTGCCCTCAGGACGTGTCCTGGTGGACGGTCTGGGCGTTGGCGACGTTGGATCGATCGTCCTCCGTGACAGAAAGCATCTGGCTCAGGACGGCCTCATCATCATCGTTATCGGTATCGAAAGAGCCACAAATGAGATCGTGGCCGGTCCTGATATAATCTCCCGAGGCTTCGTATACGTCAGAGAGTCAGAGGAGCTCATGGACGAGGCTAAGGCTATCCTCTCCAACACTCTGGCCGGCTGCTCTTACGCTGAGCTCAAGGAATGGAACACTCTCAAGGGCAAGATGAGGGACGCTCTTTCTGACTACATCTATCAGAAAACTAAGCGCAGTCCCATGATCCTCCCCATCATCATGGAGACCTGATAAGGTCAAGACTTTTTGAAAGGAGCTGAGGACTTGAGGAACAGATTTCCAGCACTATTTGTGGTGCTCCTGCTGCTTTTGCTGGCGGACTCCGGCGCTTGTGCGGCCATGCTTTTCAAGTATAACAACACCTGTGGACTGATCTGCATGATAATCGCTGCTGTGCTGATCCTGGGACTTATCGTCCTCGCTTTCGTTTACGGCAGGAACGCTATCAAGCACGTCTCAAAAATGAACGCTCACCTGGAAAACTCAGCTGCTGAGTTCATGGAGAGCCTGCCGGCGCCTGTTGCTGTTATCGACAGTCAGAGAAGGCTGGTCTGGTACAACCACATTTTCGCCGAGAGGATCAGTCTGGGCTCAGACCCCTACGGCATGGAGATCGAGGGCTATGTCAAAATGGACATGGGCTCTCTTACCGAAGAAGGTGTGGGCTTCTGCCATGTGAACGGCTCATTCTACCAGATCACCGCAGAGAGCTTCACCAAAAACGAAATAACCTTCCACATACTGTATTTCCACGATGAGACCGCTTATCTGGCCTTGAAAAAGAGCTCAGATGCCGCTCATCCAAATGTTGTCATCCTGACTATCGACAACTACGACGACATCGTTCAGAACGCCAAGGAAAGCGAAAAGGCTCAGGCCTCTGTGGAGATCGAGAAGCTGATCGAGCGCTTTATGTCTAGCACTACCGGCTTCATCAAGCGCACCTCGGCCAATACCTTCTACGCTGTGCTGGAAAACCGTCACCTTGAGACTAAGATCAACACGAAGTTCAAGATCCTTGACGCTGCCCGTGAGATCAAGATCGCCGGAAAGTTCCCGCTGACCTTCTCTATCGGTGTGGGACAGGGCGCTGAAACTCTGGCTGAGAGCGAGCGCATCGCAAGGCAGTGCCTGGATATGGCTCTGGGACGCGGCGGAGATCAGGCCGTTGTCAAGACTGACAGCGGATACCGCTTCTTCGGCGGAGTTTCCAAGGGCGTGGAGAAAATGTCACGCTCCAAGACCAGGATCATCGCTAACGCTCTTCAGGATCTGATCATGACCTCAGACACAGTTTACATCATGGGTCACCGCTTCGGCGACCTGGATTCAGTGGGAGCCTCCTGCGGTATGGCCGGGGCTGTAAGGCTCTTTGGCAAGGAAGCCAAGATCGCTGTTGACAGGAACAAAAACCTTGCCTCCCACCTCATCGACATCGTTGAGGATCAGATCGGCGAGGGGCTGTTCATCACGCCCTCACAGGCTGCTGACGAGATCTCGTCAGGTGACCTGCTGATCATTACAGACACCCACAACAAGGATTTCATCGAGAGCCGTGAGCTCTACGAAAGAGCCCGCAGCGTTGTGGTCATCGATCACCACCGCAAAACCGTCAACTTCATCGACAACGCTGTTATCTTCCACCATGAGCCCTACGCTTCTTCCGCTTCGGAAATGGTCTCAGAGCTGATCCAGTATTTCAACTTCGATTCCGACGAGCGTATCCCCTCATGTATGGCAGACGCTCTGCTCTCAGGTATCATGCTGGATACCAAGAACTTCGTCATGAGGACAGGCGTGCGCACCTTCGAGGCTGCTGCTTTCCTGAAGAAAATGGGTGCCGATACTGTGGCAGTCAAGCTGCTATTCTCAAATTCTATCGACTCTTACAGGCGCAAGACTCAGATCGTTGCGGCTGCAAAGATACATAACCGCTGCGCTGTTGCTGCGGCGGACTTCCGCTCGGACGACATTCGCCTAGTCGCTCCTCAGGCTGCTGACGAGCTGCTGAGCATATCCGATGTGGACGCCTCATTCGTGCTCTACAAGACAGGCTCTACCGTCAACATCTCCGCAAGATCCCTTGGCGCTGTGAACGTTCAGGTGATCATGGAAAAGCTGGGAGGCGGCGGCCATCAGACTATGGCTGCGGCTCAGCTGGAGGGCGTTTCCGTGGAGGAGGCTGTGAAGGCTCTCTTCCGGGCTATCGACGAGCGCACAGAGGACATGAGATAATAATGATAAGTGTAAGCCGCCTTTTCGGAGGCTTACATATTTTTTACGAAAGGCTGGTATAAATATGAAGGTAATTTTTTTACAGGACGTTAAGGGCTCAGGCAAAAAGGGCGAGGTCAAGAACGTTGCCGACGGCTACGCAAGAAATATGCTCCTGCCCAAGGGTCTGGCCGTTGAGGCTAACAACGCTAATATGAGCAAGCTGGAGGGTCAGCAGGCTTCTGCCGCTCACAAGATTGAGGTGGAGAAGGCTGCTGCTAACGAGGCTGCTGCTAAGCTGAAGGACAAGAAGGTCATCATCAAGGCTAAGGCTGGCAGCGGAAGCCGTCTTTTCGGCTCTGTTACCGCTGCTCACGTTGCTCAGGCTCTCAAGGAGCAGTTCGATGTGGACGTGGATAAGAAGAAGATTGCTCTTTCCACCGACATCAAGAGCTTCGGCACCTACAAGGCTACTGTTAAGCTGTATACCGGTATCTCTGAGGCTGTTGACGTAGAAGTTATCGAGGGCTGATATGGACGAGAACACTATATTTTCCCAAGAAAGCGTCCTGCCCCACAGTATCGAGGCCGAACAGTCTGTCCTTGGTGCTATCCTGGCTGACCCCTCGATCCTGCCAAGCGTTGTTGAGCAGATCAAGGGCGAATATTTCTACAGCGACCAGCACAAGGGACTGTATTCGATCATCATGCGTATGTTCACCTCGGGCGCACCGGTGGACATCGTTACTGTGCTCAACGAGGCGGAAAAGCTCCACATCTTCGAGAGCGCTGCTGACGGACGCAGGTATTTGGCGGAGATCGGCAATATGCTGCCCTCTACCGCAAACATCGACAGCTACTGCAAGATCGTTGCGGACAAATACTACCTGAGGAGCCTGAGCTACGTTGCTCAGTCGATCATGGACGAGATCCGCTCCGGCGAGGCCGACGCTAAGCTGCTCATGGACTCAGCCGAACAGAAAATCTATGATATCCGTCAGGGACGTGACGTGAAGGGCCTTGCTCCCCTGGGCGACGCTATCATCGAGGCCTATGACCGTATCGGAAAGCTGGCTAGTCCTGACCGTGACAAGTACATCGGTGCTAGGACAGGCTTCACTCTTCTGGACACGATCACCTCAGGTCTTAACAAGTCAGATCTGATCATCATCGCTGCCCGTCCCGGTATGGGAAAGACATCCTTCGCTATGAATATCGCCACAAACGTTGCCCGGCGCAATGACAAGGACGTGGTCACATTCAACCTGGAAATGTCCAAGGAGCAGCTGGCTACCCGTATCCTCTCCACTGAGGCTCTGGTTGACTCAAGCTCCCTGCGAAACGGAAGGATCCAGCAGGAGGACTGGTCGAGACTGGCCACAAGCGCCGGCTTCCTCAGCACTCTTCCCCTGTATATCGACGATACCGCAAGCATGACTGTTTCTCAGATGAAGGCCAAGCTCAGGCGTGTGAAAAACCTGGGACTGGTCATCATCGACTACCTACAGCTCATGGACTCAAACTCAAAGTCGGACAACCGTGTTACCGTCATCTCGGAGATCACCCGTCAGCTGAAGGTCATGGCTAAGGAGCTGAATGTGCCGGTGATCCTGCTGTCACAGCTCTCCCGTGCTGTTGAGGGACGTACCGACAAGCGCCCCATGCTCTCGGACCTGCGTGAATCAGGATCTATCGAGCAGGACGCCGACATCGTTCTTTTCCTCTACCGTGATGCGTACTATAATAAGGAAAGTCAGCGGCAGAACATCTCGGAGTGCATCGTTGCCAAAAACCGTCACGGTGAGACCGGTACCGTTGAGCTGATTTGGGACGGACAGTATACACGCTTCTCCAACCCAGATTACAACACTCCGCCGGAAAACTGATATGCTTGACAAGATCTTTGGAACTATCCAGAAATACCATATGCTCGAAAAGGGCGAAACGGCTGTTTGCGGCCTTTCCGGAGGAGCAGACAGCGTTTGCCTTTTACTGGCGCTGAGGGAGCTTGCTCCAAGGCTGGGGATCACCGTGGAGGCCATACACGTCAACCACTGCCTCAGAGGTGAGGAAAGCGACCGTGATGAGGAGTTTTGCAGAGATCTCTGCCGTAGGCTCCAGGTGCCCTTTACCGCTGTGCGATGCGATGTGAAGAGCTTTGCTCAGGAAAATGGCCTTTCTACTGAGGAGGCCGCCCGTGAGCTGCGCTACAAGGCTTTTGCGGAGAACTCTGCCGGAAAAAAGCTGGCAACTGCTCATAACGCCGGCGATGACCTGGAAACCGCTCTTCTTAACCTTACAAGAGGAACAGCTCTCCGGGGAATGTGCGGTATCCCACCTGTCCGGGGCAGCATCATCAGGCCTCTGCTGGCAGTTACCCGCCGGGAGATCGAGGGCTTCCTCAATCAGCGGCAGCAGCCATTCGTCACTGACAGCACAAATCTCTCCAACGACTACACCCGGAACAAGCTCCGCCACATCGTTATCCCTGCTCTGGAGGAGATCAACGGCTCGGTCATCGAGACATCCGTGCGTTCCTTCGAGGCTATGCGTGAGGAGAACGCCCTCATCGAGGAACTGACCGATCAGGCCTGGGCTAAATGCCGTCAGGGAGACTCGCTTGTGGGGCTGGATCAGTTCCACAAGGTCATTAGGCGCAGGTGCATCGCCAGGCTTCTGGCTGAGAGGAGCCTCCCCTATTCCTACGAGCGGCTGATCCAGGCGGAGCAGCTCTGCGAAAAAGGCGGAAAGATCTGCCTTTCCGGAGACCTATTCCTGGTCGGAGAGCCCGGCAGACTTAGCCTGAAACAACTTACCAACGAGCCCTTGCCCTATCTGGAGAAGGAGCTTGCGATCGGCGAGAACTGTCTTTTCCAGGGAAAGATCCTGCTCTGCGAAGAGGTGGATCGTGATGAAATGGAGAAAATTTGCTCCGTTCACAAAAAATTAACAATTCAATTCCTGGATCATGATAAAATAAGAGGAAGGGCTGTGCTCCGAAGCAGAAAATTCGGAGACCGCATAAGATTGGCTGGAAGAGACCATTCCTCCTCCATCAAAAAGCTCATCAATGAGTTCATCCCCCCGGACCGCCGAAGCACCCTCCATTTTATCGAGGACGCTCAGGGTACGATCTTTGCCGAGGGGCTCGGGGTCTCTCAGAGCGCTGCCCCCGATCAGTCTTCCAAAAGGCTGCTGAAAATAACCGTCGTAAATCTATGAACCGATTGGAGTGAAACGCTTGACACCAAGAAGAAATAACGGCATCATCACCTATATCCTCATTATCCTGATCGCTATCAGCTGTATCTTCTTCGTCAGCTCAAAGCTGGCCGATACCGCTGACCGTACCGAGTATTCCTCTGTGATAAGCCATTTCGACAACTACGAAGTGTGCTATTATGAGCTTGACCTGGGTACCGGTGAGCTCACATACCAGCTCAGAGGTGAGGAGAATAAGAGAAAATATAACGTTCCTAATGTGGAGATCTTCTACCACGACACTGAGAACTACCGTCAGGAGTACAAAGAACGCTACCCTGATGAGGACCTTTGGCAGGACTACATCAAGGTCACTGACAGAACTTGGCTCTATTCACTGATCCCAGTTATACTGACTATCCTGCTGGGCTGCGCTATCCTCTACTTCATGATGAAGCAGAGCGGAGGCGGCGGTAAGTACACCTCATTCGGAAAGGCTAACCTGAAATCTCAGGCCAGCGCCAGAAAGGCCACTTTCAAGGACGTTGCCGGTGCTGATGAAGAAAAGCAGGAGCTCCAGGAGATCGTAGACTTCCTCAAGCACCCCAACAAATACTCTGCTCTGGGCGCTAAGGTGCCTAAGGGCGTTCTGCTGCTGGGACCTCCCGGTACAGGTAAGACACTTCTGGCAAGAGCCGTTGCAGGCGAGGCCGGCTGCCCATTCTTCCCGATCTCAGGCTCTGACTTCGTTGAGATGTTCGTGGGCGTGGGTGCTTCCCGTGTAAGAGATCTGTTCGAGCAGGCTAAGAAGCACGCTCCTGCTATCATCTTCATAGATGAGATCGATGCTGTTGGCCGTCACAGAGGCGCAGGTCTGGGCGGCGGTCACGATGAGCGTGAGCAGACCCTTAACCAGCTGCTGGTGGAAATGGACGGATTTACCGGAAATGAGAGCGTTATCGTTATCGCTGCCACAAACCGCCGTGATATCCTGGATCCCGCCCTTCTCCGTCCCGGACGCTTCGACAGACAGATCGTTGTGGGCTATCCCGATGTCAAGGGCCGTGAGGAGATCCTCAAAGTCCATGCTGCTAACAAATCCATCGGCCCCGATGTTGACCTGAAGATAATCGCTCAGACCACTCAGGGCTTCACCGGCGCAGATCTTGAAAATCTGCTGAACGAGGCCGCTCTCCTGGCTGCTAGGAACAACCGCAAGGCTATAATCGAGAGCGACATCGAAGAGGCTACCATGAAGGTCATCGCCGGACCCGAAAAGAAGTCCCGTATCGTTACCGAGCGTGACAAGAAAGTCACTGCTTACCATGAGGCCGGCCATGCGATCGCTGCATATAACCTGCCTACTCAGGACAAGGTACACCAGGTAACTATCATCCAGCGTGGAATGGCTGCCGGTCTTACTGTTACTCATCCCGATAATGACGACCAGCACGTTTCCAGAAACCAGATGCGTGAGAGTATCATCATGCTGCTGGGCGGAAGAGTTGCTGAGGAGCTTATCCTGGACGACATCTGCACAGGCGCTTCTAATGACATCGAGCGTGCAACAAAAACTGCACGCAACATGGTCACAAAGTACGGCTTCTCCAAGAAGCTGGGCACTGTAGTTTACGGCTCAGACAACGACGAGGTGTTCCTGGGCAAGGATTACGGCCACACCCGCAACTACAGCGAGACTATCGCTGCTCAGATCGATGAGGAGGTCAAGGCTATCATCGAAAAGGCCTATGAGGACTGTAAGTCGATCCTTTCTGCCAACACCGACAAGCTCCACCTGCTTGCAAAGTACCTGCTGAAGTTCGAGAAGATCAGCGGCGAGGACTTTGAAAAGCTCATGAAGGGTCAGATCGGTGAGGAGGTGCTCACTCAGGAAGAGCCTAAAACTGAGGCTCCTAAGGAGGAAGCTGAGGCTCCCGATGCCTCTTCCTCAGAGGATGGCATCATCGAATGATCATAGGGCTCCCGGATAATTCTCCGGGAGCTTTTTTGTTATATCCTAACTCAGAATATTTATTGTTGACTTATAGGTTATTTTGTGGTAAAATAAGAGAAAGGCGGTCTGCTGCCGGATAGATCCGTTCAGCTGCCCCTATCTTCTCGATCAGGAGGTCTTAATTATGGGAAAGAAAGATATCAACTACGTCTGGACAGACAAAAAGCGCACTCTCTTCGGCTGGCCTCTCTCCTTCACAAGATACTACCTTACTGAGACTAAGTTCATCACTCAGCGTGGTTTTTTCAGCATCGATGAGGACGAGATCGATCTTTACAAGATCACCGATAAGAAGGTCAAGCGCCCGTTGTTCCAGAGAATGTTCGGCTGCGGCTCTATAATAATTTTCAGCAGAGATGCTGATACTCCTACTAAGGAGGTACACTGCGTTAAAAACGTTCGTGCAGTCTCCGACCAGATTGATAAATACCTGAACATCATGCGTGACAGATACGGCATCCGTGGCAGAGATATGATCATGCACGACGGCTTCCATGACGCTGACGGCGACGGTATCGACGATAATTATTGATAGGTGACGGGAATGATCTCATTTATCAAGGAAAAAGTCACCTGTTGGGAAAGACTTGCTGCTGAAACTCGCCCGATCTTCATCTACGGCATGGGCGACGGCGCCCTGAAGATCATGGCGGTGTTCAGAGAAAAAGGCATCACCCTTTCAGGTATATTCGCCAGCGATGACTTCGTTAGAGGCCATTATTTCGAGGGCTATAAGGTACATAAGCTGTCAGAGATAGAGGAAATGGTGGCCGACTTCGTGGTTGTCCTGGCTTTTGCTGCCGGTTATCAGGAGATCGTGGACAAGATCCAAAGCATCGCTGAGCGCCATACTCTCTATGTCCCCGATGTGCCTGTTGCGGGAGGCGGCCTTTTCACCTACGATTACTGCAAGGAAAATGCCGAAAAGATCCAGGCGGTCTACGATATGCTGGCCGATGATTACTCACGGAAAGTCTACGCTAACATCATAAATTTCAAGATCAGCGGCAGGATCGAGTATCTCTCCTCCGTCACAACTCCTAAGGAGGAGATCTACCGCAGTATAATCAGACCCCATGAGAATGAGGTCTACGTTGATCTTGGCGCCTACAACGGCGACACGATCAAGGAGGTCCTTGAGTTCACAAAGGGCAGGTACAATTCGATCTACGCCCTTGAGCCGGATAGGAAGAATTTCAAAAAGCTGGCTAAGTTCGTGGACGGCATGAGCCACGTTTTTGCCTATAATGCAGCGGCTTGGTGCGTGGACACAGAGCTCCCCTTCTCCAATAAGGCCGGAAGACAGTCGGCGATCTCGGCTTCCTCTGAGACCTATATCGCTGCAAGAAGCGTGGACAGTGTGCTCGGAAGAAAGGCTGCCACTATCATCAAAATGGACGTGGAGGGCTTTGAGCGTGAGGCCATTTGGGGCGCCGCTCAGACTATCGCTCACTATTCCCCTAAAATGATGGTGTCGCTTTACCACCGAAATGAGGATATTTTTGAGCTTCCCCTGCTCATCAAGAGCCTTAACCCTAACTACAGGATGTTTATCCGGCATCAGCTCTATATCCCGGCGTGGGAGACCAATCTTTACGCAGTTCTGTAAACCGATATAGATACGGTGCTGATAAGTGCTTTTTTGCCATAGTATTTCCAGCTACACGGCAGAGATACTATGGCGTTTCTGTTTATTTAGCCTTGGCCCGACCGCAAGAGAGGAGTTTGTTATGATACTTTCAGATAAGACGATCATTAGGATGCTGGACGAGAACTCACTGGTGATCAAACCGCTGAACAAGGAACAGATCCAGCCTGCCAGCGTGGATATCCGCTTGGGCGACACCTTCAGCATCGTGGAGGACTCTCCCTCAGGGATCATCACCTTGAACAGTCAGATCAGCTACAAAACAATAAAGTCTGACAGCTATCTGCTGCTGCCAGGTCAGTTCGTTTTGGCCACAACTATGGAATACTTTGAGCTGCCCGATGACCTTACCGCTTTTGTGGAAGGACGAAGCTCACTGGGCAGAATGGGTCTGTTCATCCAAAACGCCGGCTGGGTGGATCCCGGCTTCAAGGGCGAGATCACTCTGGAGCTCTTCAACGCAAACAGATGCGCTATCGAGCTAAAAACAGGCCGCAGAGTCGGTCAGCTGGTGTTCGCAAAAATGGACGACCACGCCCTCTCCCCGTACAACGGAAAATATCAAGGTCAGACCGGTGCCACCGGATCAAGAGTTTTCATGGATCCCGACGCAGACTGACCCTGTACTACACATAAAAAGCCCCGAAGCAGCTCGCTCCGGGGCATTTTTGTTTTATATCAGCTTTCGCTCATCGCAGTATTCGCACTCAAGAAGTGTCTCGTCGCCGCTGGAGCGGAAGCTCTTGGGCAGGTACTCCTCGTGATTTGTGATACATCTGGGATTAGAGCAGCGAACTCCGCCGTAGATCTTTCCACGAAGGGTCTCGCTGGACTTTTTCTCAGCAAGAATGGTCATTACCAGCGCCATTCTTACGAAAACGCCGTACTTGGCCTGTTTGAAATACACGGCTCTTGGGTCGTCGTCTACCTCAACAGTGATCTCGTCAACTCTCGGCAGAGGGTGCATCACGATCAGGTCCTTTCGGCCAAGGAGCATCTTCTTCCGGTCAAGGACGTAGGTATTCTTCTGAGCAAGATAGTCCTCCTTGCTGGCAAAGCGCTCCTGCTGGATACGGGTCATGTACAGCACGTCAAGTCCGCCGATAGCCTCCTCCAGAGTGTCAACCTCCTCAAAGGTACTGCCGCTGGCCTTGATGATGTCCTTTATGTAGGCCGGCATCCTCAGCTCGGGAGTGGAGATGAAAACGAACTTGTTCCCCTGGAACTGACTCAGAGCCTTGCAGAGAGAATGTACTGTTCGGCCGTTGATAAGGTCGCCGCACATTCCGATCGTCAGTCCGCTGAGGGTGCCCTTCTCGATCTTCAGAGTAAGCAGATCGGTGAGAGTCTGGGTGGGATGGAGGTGTCCGCCGTCACCTGCGTTGATGACAGGACAGTCAGCCGTCAGAGAGGCAGCCTTTGCAGCTCCCGCAATGGGGTGACGGATAACAAGAATGTCCGCATAGCTGCTGACGATCTTGGTGGTATCCTTGATGGTCTCGCCCTTTGCGACTGAGGAATTGGCCGGATTATCGAAGCCGATGATCTTTCCGCCAAGCCTTATCATAGCCGTCTGGAAGGACATCTGAGTTCTGGTAGAGGGCTCATAGAAGAGGGTAGCCATGACCTTTCCGTCACAGACGTGGGCATAGCTCTCAGGGTCGTTCCTGATCTTCTCTCCCAGCTCCACCACATTCTTCCACCATGAGACAGGATAGTCGTTAAGGTCGATAAGGTGCTGATACTCTGAACGCATATTTTTACCTCCGTATTATTATAGTATCCGTCCGCCGTTTATGAGCATCTCGAACTTGACGCCCAAAAATTCCGCTGCTCTGCGGCAAAGCAGCATTCTTTTCATGAAGATCTCGAAATATTCAAGGACGCTTGAGATCTCAGTGTCGATCTCCAGCTCAAGGACTATCGAGGTCTTGCTGTCGTTAAATCTCAGCTTTGAGGACACAACGGCGTAGTTTACCCGGTCATGTATGTCAAAAGTGAGCATATCTGTGTTGCGGACACGGCTCCTGCGGACGTCGGTCTTGTCGCCTATTATAAGCGCAGCAGAGATCGGGTCCAGGGGCAGGCCTGTGCCCTCATCGTGGTTTCCGATAGCGGAAATGATCGAGCAGATCTCTGAGGCCGGCATATCCAGATTGTCCAGCAGGCGGAAAGCCATTACTGCTCCGCTCTGAGCGTGGTCGATACGGTTGATCACGTTGCCGATGTCGTGCATCATAGCAGCGATCCTTGCCAGCTCTACAGTGCGCTCATCAAAGCCTAGTGTCTCTAAGATCATGGCAGCAGAGGACGCCACCTTTTCCACATGGGCAAAAGAATGCTCGGTGTAGCCCTGAGCCTCCAAAGCTTTGTCTGCCCGACGGATGTACTCCATTATATCGGGGTTTTGCTTGATGTATTTATAGGTAACGGTGCTTGCCATAATGCCTCCTTATTGTTATCCGAAATAGACCTTGTACCAGACAAGGAAGATGAATACCGTCCAAATCTTGCGGCTGTTGTCAGCCTTCCCTGAGCGGTGGTCGTCAAGGAGCTTCACCAGAGGAGCGGTGTTGAAGAACTGCTGAGCAGCCTCGCTCTCGAAGGCCTCCCGGACGATGCTGTAGTATTTGTCCTCCTTCAGCCATACCCTGATAGGCACAGGGAAGCCCAGTTTCTTCTTGGCAGCTGTTTTGGCTGTCTGAGGAGGAGTGTCCTGCTTTGCAGCAAGACGCATAGCGTACTTTGTGATGTAGCGGGTCTCCTCGGTGCCGGAGCTGTGAGTTACCCGATATTTTGTGGGGATCTTCTCCGCCAGAGCCATGACCTTCTTGTCAAGGAAGGGCACTCTCAGCTCAAGGGAGTTGGCCATGCTCATCTTATCGGCCTTCAGGAGGATGTCTCCTGCCATCCACAGGTGCAGGTCAAGGTACTGCATCTTGGTAACATCGTCCTTATCCTTTACCTTCTTGTAGTAGGGCATGGTAATAGCCATGGGAGAGGGTGCGCCGGTCTGGATCTTCAGCAGGGCCTTGCGCTCCTCGGGAGTGAACATATAGGCGTTTCCGATAAAGCGCTCCTCCACATCTCTTCCCTTGCGGACGAAGAAATTTACGCCACGGTGAGCAGGCAGCTTAGCTGCGAGCTTGCCGATGCCTCTTTTCAGGCCTCTTGGCAGCTTATCGTAAAAAGTGCCGTCGGGGTCGCTGTAGACGTTATATCCGCCGAAGATCTCGTCTGCGCCCTCTCCTGAGAGCACCACCTTCAGCTTTTCTGAGGCGATATTGCACACGAAATACAGCGCAACGGCTGCCGGGTCTGCAAGGGGCTCATCCATATGATACTGTATCTTGGAAAGGCTGTCCCAATACTCCTCGGCAGAGATCACCTTGCTGGTGTTCTCCTTGCCGATAGCTGCGGAAAACTCCTTGGCGTAGCCGATCTCATTGTACTTCTCGTCGGTGCCGAAGCCCACGGTGAAGGTCTTGTCAACGTCTGCAACTGCGGCAACGTAGCTGGAATCAACGCCGCTTGAAAGGAATGATCCCACCTCAACATCGGCGATCTTATGAGCCTCCACAGAGTCGTGGAAGGTCTCGGAAATGCGCTTTACCCACTCATCAAGGTCAGGCTTTTCGTCCGCATCGAAGCGCACGTCCCAATAGCGCCTTATCTCCACCTTTCCGTCCTTCATGCGGAAATAATGGGCAGGGAGCAGCTTGTATACGTTTTTGAAAAAGGTCTCCTGCGTAGGAGAATACTGGAAGGTCAGGTAATTCTCAAGGGCTGCGGTGTTCAGCTCCTTCTTGAAAGCCGGGTGAGCAAGAAAGCTCTTGATCTCAGAGCCGAACATGAAAGTTCCGCCCATTTTTGCGTAGTACATGGGCTTGATGCCGAAGAAGTCCCTGGCTCCGAAGAGCTCCTTCTTCTCCTTGTCCCAGATCACGAAGGCGAACATACCACGGAGCATATTCAGCAGCTTTTCGCCGTATTCCTCATAGCCGTGGATCAGCACCTCGGTATCGGTGTTGGTCTTGAAAACGTGTCCGGCATCCACAAGCCTCTCACGGATCGAACGGTAGTTGTAGATCTCACCGTTGAAGATGATCACCTTCGAGCCGTCCTCGTTGAAAATGGGCTGGTCGCCTGTGGAGCTTACGTCAATGATACTGAGACGGCGGTGTCCGAGGGCTATGCTCTCGTCAACGTACTTTCCCTCTGCATCCGGGCCACGGTGTTTGATGAGATCCATCATCTCGCCGATGACCTTTCCGGCATCATTGACATTGTTTGTGAATCCTACGATCCCGCACATACAAATGCCTCCTATTCGATTGTAGAAAAGATCTCTCCGGCACGCCATTGTACCGGAAGCCGAGCGTCTTCTTGGCGCTCATAGAATATTATAGCACATTACTGCTGCAATTGCAAGGTATTATTTGCTTTTGATAATGGCACTGGTCAAAGACGGCTGAGTTTCATGATCTTGCATTTATTTTGCATTTTTCATGTTGCAAAGATGTCTTTTCCGTGGTATAATTAGTTGTATAACATTATTAGGAGAAGCTATGTCTATGAACAATAATAATTACTCAAAACAGATCAACGATGTACTCACTGAGGTCAAAAAGGCTGTTATCGGCAAGGACGCTATCATCATCAAGGTGCTGCTGGCTATCCTGTGCAAGGGTCACGTTCTTATCGAGGATATTCCCGGCGTGGGAAAGACCACTCTTGCTCTGGCCTTTTCAAAAGCCCTCTCCTTAGAGCACAACCGTATGCAGTTCACTCCCGATGTTCTGCCCTCTGACGTTACCGGTTTCTCGGTGTACAACAAGGCCAAGAACACCTTTGAGTTCCGTCCTGGCGTTGCCTTCTGCAACCTTTTCCTTGCTGATGAGATCAACCGTACCTCCAGCAAAACTCAGTCAGCTCTTCTGGAGCTCATGGAGGAGAAGAGCATCACTGTTGATGGAAATACATACCGCCTTCCTGAGCCTTACACCGTTATCGCTACTCAAAACCCTATCGGCTCTGCCGGTACACATAACCTTCCCGATTCTCAGCTGGACCGCTTTATGATAAAGCTCAGCATGGGATACCCCGATCACGAAGGCGAGGTGGCTATCCTTCGCTCAAAATTCAATGCAAATCCCCTGGAGAGCGTTCAGGCCGTTACTGACGCAGGCTCTATCCTTGAGCTTCAGGACTATATCGCTAACATCTACATCGACGATAGGATCTATGAATACATTGTTTCACTGGCGGCTGCTACAAGAAACCACCCAATGCTGAAGCTGGGTGTTTCCCCGAGAGGTACTTTGGCTCTCATGCAGCTTTCAAAGGGCATCGCCGTGGCTATGGGAAGAGACTACGTTATCCCGGACGATGTTTCATACATTTGCAGCGATGTCTTCGAGCACAGAGTCATCCTCAACTCAAAGGCAAAGCTGGCTGAGGCAACTGCCGCTGATATCATCGCCGAGATCGTGAAAAGCGTGCCTGCTCCCGGTATCTCTTCCAAATAAGGAGCCGCCATGCTGCTCATGAAGATCATCTTCGCCATACTAATTATAATATGTGCGATATTCTATATAATGTACATCTGGAACTTCGCCTTGGTGCTGCTGGCAGTTATGATCGCGATCCCTGTGATCATGTTCCTGTCAGCTTACATCGCTAAGCGGAAAATGCAGGTCTACTTCACAGCCGGCGAGAAGGCTGCTTCTAAGAACGAGAACTTCCCTATCCAGCTCACTGTGGTCAACGACAGCATCTTCCACATCGGAAAGGCCGAGGCTACGATCGAATACTACAACGTGTTCAATGACCAGATAAACTCCTTCGAGCTCCACCTGCCTGTTCAGGCAAAAAACAGCCAGAGCACAACCTTCCAGCTCAGCTCTAAATACTGTGGTATCATCAAGGTGCGCTGCGCAAAGCTGTGTATCTATGACCCGCTGAGGATCTTCCGCTTCCGTATCGGAAAGGATCTTGAAACTGAGGTGGCTGTTCTTCCTGAGGGCCATGAGCTGGGCGGGATTGTTTCCTTCACCGACCGGATCAACGAGGAAAGCTCGATATTCTCCGAGCATCGACCCGGCGACGATCCCTCCGAGGTATTCGACCTGAGAGACTACCACCCCGGTGATAAGCTCAACAGGATCCACTGGAAGCTCAGTTCCAAGAAGGATCAGTTCATCGTAAAGGACTACAGCCTGCCGGTGGATGTGCCGTCTACACTGTTCATCAACATGAAATGCTATGAGGACTCGCAGTACACCCTTCCTGTGTTCGACACAATGGTGGAGACTCTTGTCTCGATCAGCCAGTTCCTTCTGGAAAACGAAAGAGTCCACAGCATCGCCTATTACAGCGGCCGCACATCATCTTTCAATGAGGCCGTCATCACTGATACTGAGGCACTTGCTGCTGCGGTAAAGGACCTCATACTCTCCATAAGCGACGACCTCACCTGCGAGGACCCTCAGCTCTACTTCGACGAGCGCCCAAACCTCGCCCTTTCCTCGCTGACCTTCATTACTCAGAAGCCAGGCGACAGTATCCTCTCCTACATCGACGAGAATGTGGACGCTGACATCAAAAATGCTGTGGTCGTGGTCAATACTCCTGACGATGCAGCTGCTTTCCCCGATGTTTATCCGGAAATGCGTATCATGCCTGTGGTCATCGGAAGGATCTCATCCTCGATCAAGGACATCGAGCTATAATTTGAAATAAGGATACAATATGAAAAAAAAGAAAGCCAGATCAAACTCTAACGGCATACAGATATGCGACAGCATCGTTATGTCCGTGAAAAAGCGAAGGCCGAATTACCGCACAGCGGAGGCTGTTATCATCGCCCTGGTGGGCTATGTTTCGGTGATAATGTCCTTCCTGACTATGTTCGACTTCAACTACAGCCCCACAACAGTTTTCGTTGCGGGAGCGATCTTCTCCTTCATTTACATAGTCCTTTCTGTTATCGGAAGAAAGGGCGCCTGGATCATTACAGCTTCACTGGTGGCGGTCATGATCATGGCATACCGAGTGGTGGACACCCTGGCATTGGGATTCAAGTACGTCTACAACGTTATCTACCACGCCGCCTACCACACTGAAATAAGTTACTACAAGGCCCTAAAGCCACGTTTTGAGGAGGACTCAGTCACCCTGTTCTTCATCTTCATGATGTGGATCTTGGCAGTGGTGATCTACTTCTTCACCATTTACCGGCCTAACCCATTCCTGCCGCTGCTGGCTACCTTCCCTATCATCGAGATCGGTCTGTACTACGGTATCGAGATCTCTGTTTTCTGGGGGATCCTCGTTGTGGCCTACTGGCTGGCTCTGCTGGCAATGTCATCCATTGATATGGGCGAATATTCAGGCGGAAACGGCGGCTTCGTCCGAAAGGACAACCTGTTCTTCCCCAAGCGGCAAATGCGGCTGAAGGTCACCGAAAAATGCGGAATGTTCGTTATCGGCTCGATCACGGCCGTGGCTCTTTTGACCACCGCAATGATCAGCCTGACCGACTACAAGCGCAGCGATGAGCTCAACCAAAAACGTATCAAGATCAGAGATGCTGTGGCTTCCTTCTCTATGGAAAACCTGGCTGACTCGCTCTCAAACCTGACCAGCGCCTTCGGTATCGACCTGAAATACGAAAACCACAAGCTGGGCAACGTTGACAGGCTAAGATACAAGAACACCGTTGACCTGACGGTAAATGTCAGCGGGAAGTACGACGGCGCGATCTACCTGAAGGACTTCACCGGCGCTGTTTACAGCGGAAATGAATGGCAGGCCTCTCCTGCTTCCATTATGGAGGCTCAGCTGTTCGACGACTTCCGTGACATGGAGATCTATCCCCAGGAATTCCCGGCGCTTTTCAGCGAAACTGCCGGGCTTGACAGCGAGGAGCTGGAGATCTCTATCGAAAATAAGGAAAAGAAAAACCATACCTACTTCCCCTACGGAGCTATCGCTGACGGTGAGGTGAAATTCACCGGCGACGACCTGGTAGTTCCTAAGACCAAGGACAACAAGTACAGCTACACCTTCCTGCCGGTCAAGACCGAGGATGCTGCTGATGCGCTAAAAGCTCCTACCAGAAACGTTTTCTCAGTTTCGTCTATCTCAGATCCCTACTGGCAGACATCTATCCGTCAATATTGCACTGACAGAGCGCTGTTCAGCTATGACGACTACTTCTCAATAGATTCTGAGATCGGCGCAGGTGTCAACGTTTTCTACTCTCACCCCAAGGCTCTTATGGCTCAGCTCCTTGAGAGCGAATACAGGAGCTTCGTCCGTGAGAACTATATGCAGGTGCCTTCTGACGCCAATATCACGGAGGTCAGAGAGCTTTTTGAGGACATCCTTGCGGACGCTCCCATGGCTAACAACGCTCACGATAAGCTGGAGATACTCAAAAGGCTCAGAGAGCGTGTGGGCCAAATGGCTGTGTACTCCCTTAACCCGGGAAGAACTCCCTCAAACCGAGATTTCGTAAACTACTTCCTCACCGAGAACAAGAAGGGCTACTGCACGCACTTCGCCACGACTGGCGTTCTTCTGGCAAGAATGGCCGGTATCCCTGCCCGCTATGCCACAGGCTATGTGGTGGTGGGAGAGGACTTCTCCAAAGGCAACCTAAAAGCCGACGGCAGCTTCAATATCGACATCAAGGACAACCGCAGCCACGCTTGGACTGAGGTGTATCTGGACGGTTACGGCTGGATGCCATTCGAGTTCACCGCAGGCTATTCCGAGGAGACTATCAACACCACACCGGCTACTACCACCGTTACCACTACCACGAACAACGAGACCAAGACCACCGCTTCTCGTTCAAAGCGCACCGGCGAGACCTCTGAGCGCAGGACAAGGGCTACCAACACCAAAACAACTGCTGCGGTAAGCTCTGCGACAACTGTTTCAGGCGGAGGCACAGCTCATCGTACTCACAAGCCGATGTCCATGGGTATGAAGAGCCTGATCATTGGCGTGATCTTCGCCCTTAGTGCTGCTGCTTTTGTTTGGCTCAGAAGAAAATACATCCTATGGCGCCGTGAACAACGCTTCACCAGCGGCTCCTCACGAGAAAGAGTTGGCGCTATGTATGAGCACAGCATGGCTCTGCTGAAGCTGGGAGGTATCGTTCAAGGAAATCGTGGCTTTGCAGATTTTGCTGAGGATACGGAAAAGGCCGTCGGCGGTCTGCGATTCACTGCCGGCAAATTCGCCGAATTCATGGAGATCAGCCTGAGAACTGTTTTCAGCCAGCAGAACGCCACTAAGGAAGAGCTGGAGAAATGCCGCAGCTTCGTATCTGAGCTTTCAGATAACACCTACAGCAAGGCAAGCCGTATAGAAAAGCTGCTCATAAAGCTGATCTATGTGCTGAAATAAAGGAGGTCCACCATGACTAACATGAAATACAACGGTTACACAAAGGGCGTGCTGCTGATCGTAGCCGGCCTGCTGATCGCATTCTTTCCGGGACTTATCTCCGGGATCTTCTACACGATCGGAGGCATAATACTGGCCTTCAGCATAGTTTCTCTCATCGCCGGGATCGGTGCCTTTGGCGGAAAGATCCTTGGCGGAGGCAGCATAGCGGGCATAATCATCGGGATCGTGATCATCTCTCTGCCCTCTCTGGTACACATCGGTATACCGCTCATCGCCGGAGTAGTCTTCGCTTCCACCGGTCTGGAAAGGCTTTTCACTGCGATCCAGGCCAAGAAGCTGGGCAAGAACTGGATCATCAGCCTTGTGGCTGCGATCGTTCTCCTGCTGATAGGCGGTACCTTGATGTTCCACCCGGTGAAGACCGGCACCGCCGCAAGGATCCTGCTTGGTGCTGCTCTGGTGGGCGTGGGAGTGTTCAACAGCTTTGTTGACTCAAAGAACTCCTCTGATACCGGAGGGATCATCGACGTGGACAGCTACACCGTGAAAGACGACACAAAATACCTGAAATAACGCAAAAACTGCCGGAGATCTCCGGCAGTTTTCTTATATGTTCATGGCGGCCATTGCATTGATGTAGTCAAGATTTGGAACGAAGACTGAACTGCTTCGGCTGCTCTCCATGACCTTTTCACCGTTTTTGTAGGCCAGAACTCTGGCAAGAGGCAGATCCTCCCATTCCTCGCTGTCAAGGGGCTGAGTTGAGAAGATGTAGCCATCGGGAAGCTGCTTTGCATAGAGAGTGCTCTTCATATTCTTGTGGACATACAGCAGCTCTCCGTCGAAGATGATCAGGTTGAGCTTGTTTCTGGGAGAAAGCTCTGCGGTAAGCTCCTCGATCAGCCGAAAGCGCTGCTCCGGCGAAAGATCACCGGTGCGCTGGCATTCTCTGACTTTATCCATAAGGTACATGAAGACCCGCTCGGAGTCGGTGTCGCCGGATTGGGTATTCAGATAGCTCATGAGCTGTCTTCCGGAATATATCGTGCCGTTGTGGATCATGGTCCAGCGCCGTCCAACGGCGTCAAAGCCTGTGAATGGGTGGCAGTTATCATGCTTCACGGCGCCCACTGTTGCCAGCCTGATATGAGCAAGTGCAGTGGTCTGGGGAGGAGTCTCCTCCACCACCTGAGAATTTATACGGCTGCCGGTAGCTCTCACCGGCTCACGAATGATCTCTGTCAGCCCGTCAGCGCTGCGCCGCATCAGTCCCCAGCCGTGGGGGTGGCGGACGCTGTGGCTGTAGAATTTCCGAAGATGATCCCGGATGTCTGTCTCCCGGGAAAATGAAGCTCCGAAAAGCTCACACATTTGTCTCACATCCTGTCTTTGTATATAAGTCGTTCCCTAGGCGCTCCGCCGCCTCCTTTACCAGCTGGCAGGGGCGTTTGCCAAGGAGCTTCTGCCGCTGCATCTCCACAGCTGCAAGAGCCTCCTCATCCTGCGAAAAATAGGCAGAGATCTTTCCGAGGAGGTTTAGTGCTGTTTCCTTGGCAGGGGCTCCGCTGATCATCATTTTCTCAAGGTCGAACATAGCTGCTGCCTGATGATCTTCGATTGCCTGGCGCTGAAGTGCCGGAGTGAAATCAAAGTCCTCCAAGCTAAGCAGGTACAGTATCAGCAGATGAGCAAAGCTCAGATCCTCCTCCGAGATCCCCAGGGGATAACGAGGATCCAGGTCGAACATTCGCAGCTCGATGTGGTCGATGCCGTTTCGTAAAAGGCCGTCCAGAGTGTTCACACCACGGGGCTTCAGCCGCACGGGAAGGTAGAGCTCGCTGGCAGAAAAGAGTGCGCCCTTCTCGATATATCGCCGAATGCTGGCTGTGTAGGCTCTCAGGGAGGAGTAGTCCAGCACAGGCACGAAATGATTCCAGTAGCCACGGCTGCTGTTGCGGAGAGAGGCCTCTCCTGTGAAGACCGCACCGCTGCCATGATCTTCCAGCATGGATCTGTCATAAACAGGGCTGGCGGCAGTCAGCAGCACGATCAGCCAGCTGTACCGCATGATCTGTTTTTTCAGTCTCAGATAGAGACTGTCCCGAAAGTCGGAGAGTTCCTCCTCACTGCCGCTCTCACGGTAAAGGCGCTCCAACAGCTGAGGGCTGAGGGAGTAGTTGAAATGGATCCCGGAATAGAGCATGAGCCGCTTGCCGTATCGCTGCTGGAGCTTCTCACGGTAGCTGCGCTTTGAGGACTGATCTCCCGAAAAATCGGCGATAATGATGTCGTCCTCTGTCTCAAAATGGGGCGGATCACTGCAAAGCCAGATCTGCTCCCCCAGCTTTGAGAGCTCCTGCCGGGCAAGCCTGTCAAGCTCCGCCAAGGACTGGATCACCTCATGGACGCTTCCGAAGACCGGCGTTATGATCTCCAACTGGTTTTCGCAGAAATCTCTGGTCAGGCGCTCGTCATCAAAGGGATGAGGAGTATTCGCCATGCGGCCGCTGCCGTCCACACGAAGGGTCTCACGCTCGAGGCCGAAGCCTCCGCTAAAAAGAATAGCATCTCTCATAGGCACACCTCAGATCTGGGCATAGCGGAGAATGAAATCCTCCATGGAAGTGCCGGCCTCGACACCCTCGACCATTTCCTTGGCAGGGTTGGTCAGATGCTGGGCACGGTGGAAAAGTGTCTGGACAAAGATCTCCTCGCCCTTTCCACGCTTGGAAAGTCCCTCCGCCGCAAGGGAAACTATTTTGGTGAGCTGCTGAGAAAGCTGCTGTTTATCCACAAAAGTCGGCAGAGATCTCCGGGAGAACTCCCTTTGCAGCTCAGTGGCGCTGTAGCCGTGACTGTAGATCACATCGTCGTTCTCAAGGAGTTCCTTCAGCGCAGGGATATTCTCCAAAAGCCCGATGTGGAAGGCCGCAACGGTCATGCTGTCCTTGATTGGCTGGCAGCAGGAGCTGCGGAATTCGATAGTTCCACGGAAGGTCAGATCCTCGAACTTGAACGTGCGCAGGTACTCAAGATCCTCCAATACCGGCGAGAATGTCACCTGCTTATACTCGTTTCCGTCAAAATACTCCCCTGTTATGGCCTTTTTGTCGAAAAACTCTATCACGGGGATCGGTGTGAAGTCGATGTATTTGCCGTCACGAACTGTGCAGTAGATGCTCTGGGTCTTGATATAGCGCAAAAGGTCGTCTGTGTCACGGAGCTTGTACTCGAACATTCCCACGTTGTGGGGGTTGTAGCCCTGCATACTGCGCTCCCAGAGCATATTTCTGGCACAGAGGAGATCCGGGAACTCGGGCAGATAGGAGTTGGCAAAAAGCAATGATTTATAGGGCTCCAGCAGGCCAAAAACGTTTATTACGTCGATCAGCTCGTCATGACATACGTCGATCTGGACCTGAGAAGCACTGGTAAAGGTACCGAAATCCGGCCTGTCGTGAAAAATCACCGGCGCTTCGGTGTGAGATCTGTAGGAGTGAAGGTAGTGATAGAGCATACGGTAGCGCTCATTGGGAACAGGCTGGTTGCGGTTGATATTGAAATACGGATTGATCCCCATTCCAGTCAGGGTATAGCCATATTCTGCGAAAAATCGGTTGATATATCGGTAATAGCTCTCAAAGCGCTCCTTCAGGACGAAAAGGTCGCTGCCCTTCCCCATGGAGAGTTCGAGATTTGAGTAAGAACAATCGAAGGACAGGTCATCGCCGGTAACGGGGTCGGCCATGGAATTTGGCTGACCGTTAGCGTCTAAGCTCACCGGCTGAAAACCGAAGTGCTCCCGGAAAGCCGCCGCCATAGCGAAGACCACATTTTCCTCGACAGGAGCCTTTGCCAAATTGACCACCGGCATCTCGATCTCGATGCCTATCCGTCTGGGCCGTGGCTCAAGCGTGCGTGAAATATACTTATTATAAATAGCTCTGTCAATAGTCTCCTGTCTCATAAGATCACCCTTTCCTATTTTGATTTTACCTATAGTTTTACTATGCTTTATTATATACTATTTTTGTAGGTTTGTCAATAGGTTTTTGAAAATATTCCTCCTTTCGCCCCTTATATACTATTATAATAGTACAGGCATTTTGACGGTGTTCTTGATGAAAAAATTACGAATTGTAATCAGTCAGCCCAACCTATTTGGCAAGTAAATATTACGATCTGTATTAAAATTCTTGCCCATTTTCCATGTCTGAAATTGTCCAAAAGGATCATTTCCCGAAACACCATGTATAGAAATCCGTGCGATTTACGCTTTGTAATGACATCAATTTGTACTTTATGTAATAGAACTGTAATTTTTAGCTGCTATTTGTTTTGATTTGTTCCTCTATAGTTCATTTTGAGTTCATATTATATTCATTTAATATGTGCCATTTTAACCTAATATGAGGAATATGAGGGAAAGATCTTGGTGCAAAAATGGAAAAAGTCTCAAAACCATTGCCATTTTCTGCCGAATATGTTATGATTATCACAGTCCGAAATGGACTATCAATTTACGAATGCTTTTCGAGGAAAGGATGAGTTGATGAGAAAAGCTAAAGTTGCAGCGATAGTCTTAGGAAGCGTTTCTTCTTGCTTATTTGGCGGACTGTTCGCAGTTTATGCGACAGCTCCAGTCGTTACTTCTGTAACTCCTAAGGATACCGCACAGATTCAGGACGTTGAGATCGAAGAACTGGCAAATGCAGCTGCAGTAACTCCTATCAGAACCACAGCCGTTACCACAAGCAAAGCAACTACAAAGGCAGCATCCACTACGACTGCCGTTACTACTACCACTACTGTTGTTGAGCAGCCCACAGAAGCTCCAAGCGAGGCTTCCACTGAGGCCGCTACAGAAGCTGCTACTCAGGCAGCTACCGATGCCCCCTATGAAGAATATACGGCTTATGTTCCTGAGGAGCCTGAGGTTGTCTATTATGAAGAGCCCCTCTACCAGGAAGAGGTTGTTTATCAGGAAGCTACAGAAGAGAACACAGAGGCTACAGAGACCTATACTGAGGCTCCTGTAGATACTACAAGTGCTTCTTCCCTTCCGATCAGTGACAGCGAATACATTATCCTCTGCAATGCTGTTGGCCACGAGGCCGGATGCAGCTGGATCAGTGAATTCGACAAGGCTAAGGTCGTTGAAGTTATCATGAACAGAGTTTACAGCCCCCTGTATCCCAACAGCATTTATGAGGTACTTACTCAGAAAAATCAGTTTGAGGGATCCAAGAGCTACGTTGACCTTGGTACTTATGCAAGCTACGTTACAGACAGTGTAAAGGCCGCAGTTGACCTTTACTTCTCAGATTCCGCCTCCTTCCAGCATGGTTACTTCAGCTTCTATGGAGACGGATACCAGAACTACTTCGTTTGATGAACGAAGGCCAATAGTTTGACCGAAAGCAATGCCCGTATAGCTCAGGCGCAACTGTGCATACACCGGCAAGGCATCATGGATCGAACACCTCACCGCAGTACATTGCGGTGGGGTTTTTTATTTGCAATTCTTTCTGGGAAAAATTGTTTTCACGAAACTTTCATTTCTATCACGATCCCTCCGTTGAATTGACCTCAAGATCGTGTTATAATTTTGTCAACCTAAGAAAGGAGTCCCTATATATGAAAGACAGTAATAATCTCAGCAAGCAGATCGTGAAGTTCGCTGCGGTGAGCCTTCTGCTGCTGCTAATTTTCAACGCTGTGGTCATGCCTATGCTCTCTAAGGCAAGCATCATCGAAACAGACTACAGCTTCTTCATGGATCAGGTGGACCAGGGAAATGTGACTAAGGTCAGTATCTCCGGCGACCAGATCCGCTTCGCTGCGACTGACGAAAACGGCAAGGAGCTGGTCTACTCCACCGGCAAAATGGAGGACCCTGACCTGGTCGAGCGCCTCCATGAAAAGGGCGGGATCACCTTCACTGAGGAGATCAAGCAGCAGAACAGCTTCCTCATGGAATTCCTTGTGGGCTGGGTGCTGCCGCTGGTCTTCTTCGCAGTGCTGTGGAACGTGCTGTTCAAGGGGCTGAGCAAGCGTATGGGAGGCATGGGGAACGCTATGAGCTTCGGCAAGAGCAACGCTAAGATATACGTCAAGGCTCAGACCGGCAAGACCTTTTCAGATGTGGCTGGTCAGGACGAGGCCAAGGAAGCTCTGGTGGAGATCGTTGACTTCCTCCACAACCCAGATAAGTACGCTGACATAGGCGCAAGTCTCCCAAAGGGTGCGCTGCTGGTGGGGCCTCCCGGCACTGGTAAGACCCTTCTGGCTCAGGCTGTGGCCGGCGAGGCAAACGTGCCGTTCTTCTCGATCTCGGAATCTGAGTTCGTGGAGATGTTCGTGGGAATGGGCGCTGCTAAGGTCAGGGATCTGTTCAAGCAGGCCAACGAGAAGGCTCCCTGCATAGTTTTCATAGACGAGATCGACACTATCGGAAAAAAGCGTGACGGAAATTTCAGCGGAAACGATGAGCGTGAGCAGACCCTCAACCAGCTCCTCACCGAAATGGACGGCTTCGACAGCAGAAAGGGCGTTGTGATCCTTGCCGCCACCAACAGGCCTGAATCCCTCGATCCGGCTCTCCTGCGCCCGGGACGCTTCGACAGGCGTATCCCGGCAGAGCTGCCTGACCTTGCCGGCCGTGAGGCTATCCTGAAGGTACACGGGGCAAAGGTCAAAACTGAGCAGTATATCGACTACAACGCTATCGCTAGGGCTACTGCCGGAGCTTCCGGTGCTGAGCTTGCAAACATCATCAACGAGGCTGCTCTCAGAGCCGTCAGAAACGGCAGGAGCATGGTCTCTCAGCAGGATCTGGAGGAAAGCGTTGAGGTGGTCATTGCAGGCTATCAGAGGAAAAATGCGGTCATTTCCCAGAAAGAAAAGGAGATTATCGCCTATCACGAGATCGGTCACGCTCTTGTGGCGGCTATGCAGAAGAATTCTGCACCTGTCCACAAGATCACGATCATCCCCCGTACCAGCGGCGCTCTCGGCTACACCATGCAGGTGGACGAGGGCGAAAAGTTCCTCATGACAAAGGACGAGGCACTTGCTCGGATCGCAACTCTCACCGGCGGAAGAAGCGCTGAGGAGCTGATCTTCAACACCTGCACCAGCGGCGCCTCCAACGACATCGAGCAGGCTACTAAGCTGGCAAGAGCTATGGTCACTCGCTACGGTATGAGCTCCAGCTTCGACATGATCGCTCTGGAGACCGTGGGCAGCAAGTATCTGGGCGGAGACACCTCCCTGGCCTGCTCCCCCGAAACTGCCGCTAAGATCGACGAGGAGGTAGGGGCTATCGTGCGCAAGTCCCACGAAAAGGCGCTCTCTATCCTGTCGGAAAACGTGACGAAGCTCCACGAGCTGGCGCACTTCCTTCTGGAAAAGGAAACGATCACAGGCGAGGAATTCATGGCGATCCTAGGCAAGGAGCCCGCCACTGTCTGACAGGCTTATACAAAAAATCCCGGCAAAGCTGCTGCTTTATCGGGATTTTGCTGTTTTTGCGAAAAAAGCCTTGACTTGACCGGAAGAATGTGCAATAATTATTGTTGGTGTAAAAATCTGACGAAAGCGAGACTTGAAATGAAAAAGTATATCCTCACTCTTCTTATATCAATGGTGCCCATCTTAGAGCTCCGTGGCGGTATCCCGTTCGGCGTCGGCATGGGCGTTCCGTGGAAGCAGGCTGTTCTCATCTGTATGATCGGCAACATGATCCCTGTGCCGTTTGTTTTCTTCTTCGCAAGAAAGATCCTTGAATGGGGTGCGGACAAGCCTGTTATCGGCAAGTTCTTCACATGGTGTCTTGAAAAGGGTCACCACGGCGGCGAAAAGCTGAAGGAAAAGGCCGGAAAGGGTATGTTCTGGGCACTGCTGCTGTTCGTAGGCATCCCCCTCCCCGGTACCGGCGCTTGGACAGGCACTCTGGCCGCAAGCCTGCTTGACCTGGATTTCAAGAAGAGCATTGTTGCTGTTATGCTGGGAGTTTGCCTTGCAGCTATCATCATCACTGTTCTCACTCTGCTGGGCTTCGGCGCATTCACAGCAGTTACAAAGTGAGCGGCTAATACATACAAAATTTTCCCGGAGCATCTGCTCCGGGTTTTTTGTTACACCTGTCCCCTTTTTTCCGAGTGTACTTTATGAAAGCGTGATCATGCTGAAAGGAGGCCAAAATGACCGACATAGAATACCGGCAGCTTATGGAAAGCTCTCAGCAGAAGGCTCAGAGGACGCTGTTCGATGAGTATTTCGCCTATGTTTTCGCGATTGTGGCAGGCAGGCTCAAGGGCTGCGGCAGCCGTGAGGACATGGACGAGTGTACTGCGGACGTTTTCTCAGAGGTGTTCCTGTACCTGGACAAAAACAGCTCTCAGAACGGTGAGCTGAAGGGCGTTGTGGGAACTATCGCCCGCAACCGCTCCATTGACGCCTTCCGGAGGCTCTCTGCAAAAAACTGCACTGCTGTTCCTCTGGAGGAAGCTGACTCGGAAAGCACTGAGACCGGCCCTGAGGACTTGGCAGAGCAGAATGAGCTGCGCAGGATACTTCTGGACAAGATCGAGGCTCTGGGCTCCCCGGACAGCACCATAATTATGCAGAGCTACTTCTACGGACACAGCTCTGCGGAGATAGGCCGGGAGCTGTCCATGACCCCGGCGGCGGTGCGCATGAGAGCAAGCAGAGCTCTCAAAAAGCTCCGGAAAATGCTTGAAAAGGAGGATATTGCACTATGAAAAAGATAGACAAGGATATTTTCGACAGACCCGATGAGGAGTCTGCAAAGCGCCTGGCGGAGCTTCTCCCGGAGGCTGATGATAGGGAGAAAGACAGGATATTCCGCAGGAGCCGGGCTCTGTACCAAGTAAAGACCGCTCAGGACAGCGACAGCGTTACCGGAGTTGAGGTGGTCAGCAGAAAGAACAGCTTCCGGCGCTGGATCACTGCTGCGGCCTGCCTTACGCTCGTTGCAGGCATAGGCGGAGCTGCCTTCGCTTTGCGTCCGCAGCCCTCTCAGGAGCTCTCAGAAACGCCTGAGGTCTCCGCTGAGCCTGTTACCGAGGAGGAGCCTGCAACCGATCCGGAGCCTGTTACAGAGGCTGAGAAAGCTCCCACAGAGCCGGAGGAAGAGGTGTATGTCCCGGAGCTCCAGCTCCACGAGGAAGCTCCCTATGCGGAGACCTTTGAGGAGGCTGAGGCTCTCATGCAGGAGCACTCCCACCTTATCCCCTGGGATCAGCGGAAGGGCATCGACACCGACTACTACGCCGGGCTGCTCATGTCCGAGGACTACGACCTGAACTGCCTTGAGGCGAAAAGCTACATCTACCATATCCTGCTCAACAGCCAGCTCTACTACAGCACTGCCAGGGGCTCACTGCTGATAAACTATGACAACGAGACCTCCAGCACCGACTTCCAGGTGGATATGGACGCTCAGGAGACCTTCGAGGACGTCACATTTTCCAGAGGTGACCACCTCCAGTTCTACGCCTATGACGATAAAACGATCCATACTCTGGCCGGTATGCAGTATCAGAGCTATTTTCACAACAAGGAGAAGTTTTTCAACTACATCGAGGACAACTACTGCCACATCGATATCGCTCCCCCGGACTACGGCCTGACAGGTCACAGCGGCTCCAATTCGTTCATGTATGACAGCGGATCTCTGCTTGTGCCTAACCAGTATGCGACCGGTATGCTCATGGACTTCGATAACTGGCAGGTGGTCAGCCGGGGAAATGAAGTTGGACGGGACTGCGTTTCTATCGAAGGAACCTGGCGTGACGCCGACTTCACCATGACCGTGGATCTACACACAGGTATCCTGCTGAGTATCTACAGCAACAGCAGCTCTCCCATTGACATTCGTATGACCTCACTTGAAGTGGACGTGCCATTTGAGCGTGTGGAGTTCGATCCAACGGGCTACACCGAGATCCAAAATATCATCTATGATTAAAGCCAAAGGGTCGATCGAGTGATCGGCCCTTGCATTTTCCCATAAATTGCAGTATAATAATAGTAACTTTTTATGGGAGGTTTGACTTATGAAAGTCCTTATCATCAACGGAAGTCCCCGAAAAGACGGCAACACCAGTCTCGCTCTTGCGGAAATGGAGAAGATCTTCGCTCAGGAGGGCATCGAGGTGAAGTCAGTCCAGATCGGCAGCAAAAATATCAGAGGCTGTATCGCCTGCAACTCCTGCGCAGAAAAGGGCAAGTGCGTTTTCGACGACGGTGTAAACGAGCTGGCTGAGGAATTCCGCACAGCTGACGGCCTTGTGGTGGCTTCTCCGGTGTACTACGCCTCGGCAAACGCCACGCTCATCGCCTGTCTTGACCGGCTTTTCTACAGCTCTCACTTCGACAAGACCATGAAGGTGGGCGCAAGCGTTGTCTGTGCAAGGCGTGGAGGCTGCTCCGCTACCTTTGACGAGCTGAACAAATACTTCACGATCAGCGGTATGCCAGTGGCTTCCAGCCAATACTGGAACAGCATCCACGGCCGTGAAAAGGGTCAGGCCTCACAGGACGCTGAGGGGCTCCAGACCATGCGTGTGCTGGCAAGGAATATGGCCTTCCTCATGAAGAGCATCGCTCTTGGCAAGGAAAAATTCGGCCTCCCCGAGGTTGAGCCGGAGCACCAGTGGACACACTTCATCTAACAAAAAAGCTGCCGCAGTCTTTCGACCACGGCAGCTTCGCTTTTTACAGGAAAACGTATTTCAGTATGAACAGCACCGCCAGAACATACATGATCGGGTTGATGTTCTTTTTCTTTCCGCAGATGAGGTTGATGATAACATAGGAGATAACTCCGATAGAGATACCCTCGGAAATGCTGTAAAACAGCGGCATTGCGATGATACACAGGTACGCAGGGATCGCTTCGGTGAAATTGCTGTCGGCAAACTTGATCTCGGTGATCGTGCTGAACATCAGGAAGCCTACCAGGATCAGCGCAGGTGCTGTTGCAAAGGAAGGGATCGCTACGAAGATCGGTGCGAAGAGAATTGACAGCAGGAACAGAATCGCTGTTGTGAGTGCGGTAAGGCCTGTTCTTCCGCCGGCTGCGACGCCTGCTGAGGACTCAACGAATGTTGTGGTGGTGGAGGTACCAAGAACAGCTCCGGCTGATGTAGCCACAGCGTCAGCCAGAAGTGCAGGCTTGATACCGGGGAGCTTTCCGTCCTTGTCAAGCATATCGGCCTTTGTTGCGACTCCGATTAGAGTTCCCAGAGTGTCGAAAAGGTCAACGAACAGGAAGGAGAATATGATCACGATGAAGTTGAAAATGCCCAGCTTGTCAAACTCCACGTTGAAGCACTGGCCGAAGGTCTCGCCCAGCTTGGAGAAATCGGTCATGGTGAAAGTGGGGAAAAGTGTATATGATCCGGCCTCCGGATCGGGAACGTAGATCCCAACGCCCTGACAGATCATGCCAAGGATCCAGGTGCCGAAAATTCCGATAAGGATCGAGCCCTTCACCTTTTTGATGTAAAGGATCGCTGTGATCATCAGGCCAATGAGTGCAAGAAGTGCGCAGATACCCTTGGTGCTAAAATCCTGACGGAAGTTGATCAGAGATACCAGCGTTCCGGAATTGTCAACTGCCAGGCCGGAATTCTGGAGGCCGATGAATGCAATGAACAGGCCTATTCCCACGGACACCGCCCTTTTCAAAGTGAGGGGGATCGAGTTGAATATGGCCTCACGGACGTTGGTCAGTGAGAGGACTATGAAAATAATTCCCTCAATGAATACCGCCAGCAGTGCTGCCTGCCAGGGATAGCCCATGGTGCCGCAGACTGTGTAGGCCATGAATGCGTTCAGTCCCATTCCGGCGGAAAGAGCGAATGGAAGGTTTGCAAGGAAAGCCATGCAGGCTGTTCCGATAAAGGAAGCCAGACAGGTGGCCAGCAGCACTGCTGTTCTGTCCATGCCTGCGTCAGAAAGCACGTTGGGGTTGACTGCCAGGATATACGCCATGGTCATGAAGGTGGTAAGGCCGGCTGCGATCTCGGTCTTGATGTCGGTCTTGTGCTCCTTCAGCTTGAAAAGTTTCTCCAGCATGATAACTACCTCATTCCTTGTATTCCGCAATATACGGAAGATTTCTGTAATACTCGCCGTAGTCCAGGCCGTATCCGATAACGAAATGATCCGGGATAGTGAACAGTGCATAGTCCGGCTCAAAGTCAACGATACGGCGCTCGGGCTTGTCCAGCAGAGTAACTACCCTGAGTGAGAGAGGCTCTCTTGCCTTCAGCAGCTTCACAACGTCCCGGAGAGTTCTTCCGGTGTCGATTATGTCCTCCACGATGACCACGTTGTAGCCCTTGATGTCCTGAGAAAGATCCATGGTGATGTTTACGATGCCTGATGACTTGGTGTCCTGGTAGTAGCTCTTTGCCGCCATAAATCCGATCTCACAGGGAGATTTTATGGCACGGGCAAGGTCTGCAAGAAATACGAATGAGCCCTTGAGTATGCTCACAAGGAGCATTGGCCGGCCATCGTACCAGCTGTCGATCAGCTCACCTGCCTTAGCTACCGCTGTGCGTATCTCCTCCTCAGATATAAGGACACGGTTGATCCGAGAGTTGTAGACCTCAGTCTTGTGCAGTTCCATAATATCAACTCCAATCTTCATAATGCCGCCCAGCTCCTCCGCCAAGAGGAGCCTTCTATCGATACACACAGTATAACACAATTTCCTGTATAAGTCAATGGAAAACAGGGATCTTTTCCACAAGATATTGTTATTACAGGAGAAATGGGCAGGAGTTTTTTTGAGGCATCGCTCCCCTTTCGCCCAGCGGCGAAAGAAGAGGCTGTTTACGGGTATTCGTCAATGGAAAACAGAAAGGAGGACTTTTGGACAGCCCCTCAGCAAAAACTCATTGACAAAACTCCGCCGCCGTGGTATGATACTCTTATCTTGAAAAGGAGGTATTCTTATGGCAAATCCATTTCTCCCTCTCTGGGAATACATCCCTGACGGCGAGCCCCGTGTCTTCGGAGACCGGGTCTACATTTACGGCTCCCACGACAGACCCTCCTGCGAGTTTTTCTGCGACTATAGGCTGAAGGTCTGGTCAGCTCCTGTGGACGACCTTGAAAACTGGCAGTGTCACGGAGTTTCCTTCCGAACACGAAAGGGCGATGAACCGGGGGACGTCCCCTGGACTGACGGGGAGCTCTACGCTCCGGACGTTGTGGAAAAGGACGGAAAATTCTACCTTTACTCCTACATCGTGGGCTCTAAAGGCGCAGCAGCGGTCAGCGACCGGCCCGAGGGTCCTTTCACTCTGCTGGGTCAGTACATCTGCGACGATGCCGATGCAGGCGACGATGGCGTTTTCAACGACCCGGGAGTGCTTGTGGACGATGACGGGTCAGTTTACATCTACTACGGCTTCGAGCGCTCTCATTTCGGCCAGATCGATCCCGGTGATATGCGGACTGTGATCAAGGGCTCCTATATGGCTGACCTTATCCCTCCCGGCAGTGAGCAGGAGGACTTCTTCGAGGCCAGCTCCCCCAGAAAGATCGGCGGCAGGTACTACCTGATATACTCACCTCGCAAAGGCAGCCAGCTGAGCTATGCCATTTCCGACAGTCCCAAGGGGCCTTTCAAGCGAATGGGACCTATCATCGACAACGGTGAGGACTACCCCGGCGGCAACGATCACGGCTCCCTCTGCTGTATCGGCGGCCAATGGTACATCTTCTACCACCGCATGACAAATGGAAGCATCATGTCCCGGCGTGCCTGCGTGGAGCGTGTCCAGATCCTTCCCGACGGCACTATCCCCAAGGTGGAGATGACTTCCCTGGGCTTCAGCAAGTCCCTTGACCCGTACAAGGAAACTCCGGCAGAGATCGCCTGCGTGCTGCGTGGAGGCTGTCTTATCACAGAAAAGGACGTGCTCACCCGTGAGGTGACTTCCATAAAGACCGGAGCTGTGATTGGCTATCGGTATTTCGACTTCGGAGAGGACTTCTCCGGCTCGCCTGTTGCTCTTTGCCTGAAAACCACCGGCAGAGGCATGATCTCGGACGTTCACGTTATCCTTGACGACCCGGGATCCGGCCAGGAGGTGGGCGTTTGCCGTGTGGAGGCCGGCGACGGTATCTTCCGTGCTAAGCTGCCCTCTATCACCGGCAGACACGCTGTTTTCTTCCGGGCAGAGCACATCTACAAGGACTGGTGGAGCCACTGCTTCAATGACAGAGAGCTCTTCGGTCTGGTCTCATTTGTTTTCCTGAAATAAGAAAAAGGCTGTGCGATCTGCACAGCCTTGCTTTTTAACCCAGGACTACGTTCACCAGCCCCTGATAGAGGGAGGCTGACTCACTTGCGAAGTCGAAATCAAAGTCACCGGGATTTTGGATCTGCATAACGATAATGTAGGAGCCGCCGTAGCCGCCATATCCTGCGCTGTTATCGAAGCTGCCGGAGTCTGCGTCGTTCTTGGCACAGCCAACGATGTACAGGAAGTCTCCTGCGCCGGTCTCGGCAGTACCGGTCTTTGCGTAGAGAGTATAGCCGCCGGGAACGTACACGCCCAGATTTCCGGCAACGCCGCTCATTCCGTCGAGAATGCCCTGACGGCAGTTCTCAGGGATAGAAGCGATCACCTCTCCTGAGGGACTTCCGGGAGCTATGACTGTTCCGAAGCTATTGGTGTCCATGATATTCTGCACAACGAAGGGCTTCACCATGTCGCCGAAAACAGCCTCTCGCCCAAGAGCTGCCAGATAAACGGGGCAGGTGCGGACGTAGGACTGGCCAAATGCGCTGCGGCGAAGATCGTCATCGCAGTAGATCTCGATGTTGTTGTCAATGGGGCCGAAGTCGCAGTCGATACGGCTCGTAAAGTGGAAGAAATTCTCCAGGTCGCTGAGAGCTGCATCGGTGCCGATCTGGTCAAAGACCTTGGCGAAGTAGATGTTGCTGGAGTTCACGAAAGCGGAGTAGAGCGAGCGCTCCGGGATCGGGTAATTCCAGGTGTTCTCATGATCCCAGTTGACGATAGTCGCTCCCCCGTCTGTCCACTCGCCGTCGTCGTAAAGGGAGTAGATCCCGTGGTAGTCGGAAATGACCTCAGACATGATCTTGAATGTGGAGCCTGGAGTTGCATTCTGGAAGCACCTGTTGCCAAAGGCTCCCCAAGGAAGGGAGTCTGCATAGGTGGGATCTGCCTTGTTGAGCTCGGGGTCATAGGAGGGGTAGGATACCTCCGCCATGAGGGATCCGTCGCTTCGCATGACCACAGCCGCTCCCACGATGCCCATGGAAGCCATATAGTCGTAAACGGCATTCTGCTTGTTTGCGTCAAGTGTGAGCTGAACGGACTGGCCTGACTTTTCGACCCCCTCCACAGGAGTAGGATTGAGAGTGGTCAGGGTCTCTTCTAGGGCAGTGTCCAGCCCCTCGGAGGCCTCATTCAGTATATTTGCGAAGGCAACTCTGCTGCCCTCGGCGGAAACTCGGTCAAAAGAGCCGTCCTCACCTACTGTGCCGTACATGAGGAGGTTTCCGTTAGTATCGTAAATGTCTCCCTTCAAAACGGGAGTTGTTGTCGTAGTCGTTACTGTAGTTGTAGTAACAACGGCGGTGGTCTGAGCAGGCTCCTCCGGAGTCTCAGGGTCCGCCTTAGCCTCAACAGCCTCCTGCTCAAAAGGCTGGCTGTCGAATGTATATACCGAAGCTGCCGACCCGACCTCCGCTGCGCAGGAAGTGGAGGAAAGCAGGAAGGCTCCCCCAAGAAGCAGAGCCGTCAGCCGGCTGTGATCTGATCTCATTATGATCCCCCTTGTTTAATTTTGTCTCTCCATTCTCTATTGTCTATCCTATATCATTCTGCTCTTTTATTATAACGCATTTCTTCTCGCTCGTCAACAGGTTTTCACCCTTTTGAGGGGAAATTTTTCCTGTGCTATTGCTTTATTGAGAAGAATGTGGTAAAATATTTTCAGTGACATGAAAGGAATGGTCAAATGAATGTTATCCTCGCATCAGGCTCGCCCAGAAGACGTGAGCTGATGAGCTATATCTGGCCGGACTTCACTGCTGTCTCCACTGACTGCGATGAGACACTTCCGCCTGATATCGACCCTATGAACGCTGCGGAGCACCTTGCCAACTTGAAGGCTCAGGCCGCTGCGGAAAAATTCCCCGGTGACATCGTTATCGGCTGCGATACCACTGTAATCTATGACGGCGAGATCCTGGGAAAGCCTGCCGATAAATGCCAGTGTATGGCCGTTCTGGAGCTTCTCTCCGGACGGACTCATCAGGTGGTGACAGGCTGCTCGATCATGTACGGAGACAGGGGCGTTTCCTTCTCCGAGGTGACAGATGTTACCTTCCGGGAGCTTTCTCAGGAGGAGATCGAGGCCTACGCTTCCACTGACGAGCCCTACGATAAGGCCGGCGGCTACGGCATCCAAGGCCTGGGATCTGAGCTGGTTTTCAACATTGACGGCGATTTCTTCAATGTGGTGGGGCTTCCCGTCACAAGGCTTTATCAGGAAATGAAAAAATTTATGAGAAACATAAAGGAGTAAAACTATGAATTCTACTGCATTCCACAGCGCTGACATCCTCCTCCCAAAAGAGGGCACGGATATGGAAAAATGGGCGGTCATCGCCTGCGACCAGTACACCAGCGAGCCTGAATACTGGGACAAGGTGGAGGCCGAGGTGGGCAGCGCTCCCTCAACTCTCAACCTGATCCTCCCCGAGCTCTATCTTGAGCAGGAGGGCGTTGACGGCCGCATTTCAAAGATCCACGACACTATGGAGAGCTACCTTTCAAGCGGTATCTTCCAGGAGTACAAGGACGCTATGATCTTCGTTGAGCGTATCCAGAGCAACGGCATCAAGCGTCAGGGCATCATCGGCGCTATCGACCTGGAAAAGTACGATTTCTCCAAGGGAAGCTCCTCTCAGGTAAGAGCTACTGAGGCTACTGTTGTGGAGCGCATACCTCCCCGTATCAAGGTAAGAGATGGCGCTCCTGTTGAGCTGCCACACATCATGATCCTCATCGACGACCCGGAGGGAACTGTTATCGAGAAGGTCGATACCTCCAAGGCTCAGCAGCTCTACAGCACTCCCCTCATGCAGAACGGCGGCAGCATTACAGGCTGGCTGCTGGGCAAGGACGAGCAGGAGCGCATCGACAAGGCTCTGGCTGCTCTGGCTGACCCGGAGACCTTCGGCAAAAAGTACGGCCTCTCAGACCAGCCTGTTCTCCTGTACGCTATGGGCGACGGAAACCACTCTCTGGCAACTGCCAAGGAATTCTACGAGCAGCTCAAGAAGGCTAATCCCGGCAAGGATCTTTCAAACCACCCGGCTCGCTATGCCCTGGCTGAGATCGTTGACCTGCACAGTGAGGCTCTCCAGTTCGAGGCTATCCACCGCCTTGTTTACGATGTGGACTGCGATGATCTGCTTGAGAAGCTGTCAGCAGCACTGGATCTTAATGATGCTGAGAGCGATCAGTATGTGATCACATACTGCGGCGGCACCGAAGCTAAGGAATATATCCACAAGCAGTCCTCTAACCTGTCCGTAGGCTCTCTCCAGAACTTCCTGGACGGCTATATCAAGGAAAACGGCGGCAAGATCGACTACATCCACGGTACAGAGAACGTTAAGGCCCTGGCTAAGAAGCACAACGGTCTGGCATTCATCCTGCCGGATATGGACAAGAGCCAGCTCTTCCCCACTGTTATCAAGGACGGTGCTCTTCCAAGAAAGACCTTCTCCATGGGTCATGCCGACGACAAGCGCTTCTACATCGAAGCCAGAAGGATCACTGAATGATCCCGGAACGGCCTGACCTTTCCATAAGGGGCGAGGCTCCCGAGGAGACCGGTCCTCTGCGGTATAACGGGCTTTACGTCCACTTTATATGCACTCCCTCCGGAGCACCTGTTCTGGGAGAGGTGCTGAAATTCTACCCGGATTACACTGTCACCGGCCGCACATTCGAGGTCGATGACAAGACCGGGAAATTCTTCCCCGAAATGAAAGACCTAAACCCTGTGGCCAAGGGCGCTTATTCCGGAAGGTGGTACTACGGCGGCAGCGGCGTTGTGTTCAAGCTGGGCGGGCTATTCCGCAAGGTCAGATACAGCGTGGCGGCTCTGGGAGATCATCTGCTGGTCAGCAGATCCGGCGGCGGAAGTGTTCCCGAGGAGGGCATAAGGTACGATTTTTTCACGGTTTTCGACGTTAGACATCAGGTCTACGACCCATGATATTTTAAGCTGCACTGAAAAAGTGCAGCTTTTTTTGTAAAAATTACAATTCTGGTATTGACATTTCCGAAAAGATGTGTTATTATATTAGCGTGCTAGTGGTACTAGTACAGTAATAAAACACTGTATACATTGTGTAATATTCGGCTGAAAATTGACAATCCGCCGAATATGTGCTATAATGTTTTCATTACATGAAGGGAGTATTGTTTACATGGACAAAAATCACATTCTTCGGAAGATATCACTATTTTCCACATCGGCAGCTCTTCTGCTGGCAGCCGCTTCCTGCGGATCCTCGCCTCTGGCTATGGATAACACTGTTGTGGCTTATACTGCCGAAACTCAGGACATCGAAAATTATATCAGTGTCTCAGGAACCGTTGAAGGATCTAACATGGTCAAGATCACCAGCGACCTTAATACTAAGGTAAAGTCACTTAACGTAGAGGTGGGATCTCTCGTTAAGGAGGGCGATATCCTTTGCATCTTCGACAGCTCCGATCTTCAGCAGGAGTATGACGCTCTCAAGGAGTCTCTCGATAACTCCGACCAGCGCTCTCAGACTCAGCATGAGATCAACCAGCGTGCCCTCAATAACGCTCAGACTGACAAGCAGACTGCTCTTGACCAGGCTCAGCGTACTATCAACAAGGCCGTTGAAGCCAGAGACTCTGCCTACAGCAAATACAGCCAGCTCCAGACCAAGGTCAATGACCTCTACGTCAAGAGCGTGGATCTTTACAATGCAGTTTATGCCGGCGGCGAAGCTGATGATATGACATATCAGCAGTACCTCACCGCTCAGCAGCAGTATGAGGCTGCTCAGGCTGAGTATGAGACACTCGGTGAGCAGCTCAGCTCCTACGACAGCGCTGTTGTTGAGGCTCAGGAGGCCTACACCATCGCTGAAAGAAGCGCAAACGCTGCTATCCAGGCTGCTCAGGACGTTATCAATGCCGAGAAGTTTGACACAGACAGCTCTATCCAAAATCAGCTGGATAAGCTCCAGGAGCGCATCGACAAGTGCGAGGTAAGAGCTCCCAGAAGCGGTATCATCACAGCTCTCAGCGTTGCAGAGGGCTCTATCCCCACAACTGACGCTATCATGACTATCGAGGACTCCTCTGCGCTCCATATCAATGTTACTGTAAATGAGGCCGATATCCTCAACGTCAAGGAGGGCCAGAAGGCTGTGATCACTGCTACTGCTACCGGCGAGAAGGAGTTCACCGGAAAGGTAGACCGTGTTGTCAATATCAGCAGCCAGGGCGTAAACCCCTACACAGGTGAGTCACAGAACAACGGCTACACCGCTGAGATCACTCTTGATCCCTCAGACAGCCAGCTCCTCATCGGAATGAACGCAAAGGTAAGGATCATTCTCGACGAGAAGAAGGACGTTATCGCTGTTCCTTATGACGCTATTATAGAGGAAGACGACGGATCATTCTCTGTTTTCGTAGCTGAGGACAACGGCGGCACTTATACTGCTAAGAAGCATTCTATCGAAAAGGGTCTTGAGACAAACTACCTCACCGAGATCGTTTCCTCTGACATCAAGGACGGCGACCTCATCATCACTGAGCCCAAGTTTATCACAGAGGGACAGAGCGTGACTATCGAGGAGCAGTATTCCGAGGTCTCGGGTGACGGTGAGTAATATGGCCAAAAGGATCATCGAGATGAGCAACATCATCAAGAGGTACTACATCGGCCAGCCTAATGAGCTCCAGATCCTTAACGGGATCTCCCTTACCGTACATGAGGGAGAATTCGTTGCGATCGTCGGAGCCTCAGGATCCGGTAAAAGTACCCTGATGAATATGATCGGAGCTCTTGATAAGCCGACTGAGGGCAGCTATCTCCTTAACGGAGTTGACGTCAGCAAGCTCTCAGATAAGCAGCTCAGTGAGATCAGAAATAAAGAGATCGGCTTTGTATTCCAGACATTCAACCTTATCTCTCGTACTAATGCTCTGAAAAATGTGGAGATGCCCATGCTATATGCCGGAGTATCCCGAAAAGAGCGCTCCAAAAGAGCTATGGAGCTGCTGGAAATGGTGGAGATGGAGGACAGATACACCCACAAGCCCAATGAGCTCTCAGGAGGTCAGAAGCAGCGTGTGGCTATCGCTAGAGCTATGGCCAACGATCCTTCTATCATCCTTGCCGATGAGCCTACCGGAGCTTTGGACAGTAAGACCGGACGCATGGTCATGGACATCTTCCATAAGCTCCATAAAAAAGAGGGAAAGACCGTTGTTCTGATCACCCACTCCCCTGAGCTTGCAAGCGAGACAGAGCGGATAATCACTATCAGCGACGGCTCCATCATCAGCGACACCGGCTATAAGGGCAACGCTCCTGCAAAGGAGGTGAGCGCTGAATGAGCTTCTTAGAAAACCTGAAAATGGCCTTCAGTTCGATCGCTGCCAACAAAATGCGCTCGCTGCTGACCATGCTGGGTATCATCATCGGTATCAGCGCAGTTATCACGATCACTACCCTGGGAACTACCCTCCGTGCCACTGTAAAGGGCGCTCTGGACTCACTGGGAACTAACCTGTTCTACGTTTACCTGCAAGAAAAGAACATGGATAACTACTACGACAGCTACGATATTGAGACTACTCCTGAGGATCTTATCACAATGTCCATGCTGGAGGAACTTATCGCAAAATACCCCGATGAGATCCGCATCGCTGAGGAAAATCCTATCGGCTCAGGTACTCTCAGGAACACCGAGAAGAAGGACATTCCCGTTAATATCGTCGGCGCATATGACGGTACTCTGGACTATAACGGCTGTAAGATACTGGCCGGAAGAAACATCACTATGGAGGACGTTACCAGGAAAAAGTACACCTGCGTAGTTTCACATATCTTCGTTAAACAGTATTTCAAAAACGGCGAGAACCCCGTTGGCCATGTGATCTCTATCAATATGGAGAACGGCGCTGCTTACGAGTTCACTATAGTCGGAGTCTACAGGTACAACACCCTGGTGAACGGTGCCGGACCCAACGGTACGGATGAGATGAAAACTCCTATCTATATCCCCAACACTATCGCTCTTCAGCTTCAGGGCAACTACTACTTCGACGGCTTCTGGGGTATCCCCCTGACCTTCAACGTGAAGTATGACGCTAACGATGTAAAGGCTCATATCAAGGACTTCTTCGATGAGAAGTACGCTTCCAACAAGAACTTCATGGTAAGCATCAACAGCGCTATGGATGAGCTGAAAACGATCGACATGGTCATCAACGTTATCACGATCATCGTTTCTGTCATCGCTGCGATCTCTCTTATCGTAGGCGGTGTGGGAGTTATGAACATCATGCTGGTAAGCGTTACCGAGCGTACCCGTGAGATCGGTGTGCGAAAGGCTCTGGGTGCTAAAAAACGAGCGATCAAGCGGCAATTCGTTACTGAGGCTATCATCATCTGCCTGATCGGCGGTATCATCGGTATCCTCATAGGTCTGCTCAACGGCGAGATCATCGGTCTCGTAGCTAACATGATCATCAAGTCAGAGCCATCCTATTCTGAGATCCTCGGAAATGTTACTATCCAGCCTTCTTTTGGCGCTATCATCATTTCACTTATCTTCTCCATGCTCACAGGCGTGTTCTTCGGACTCTACCCTGCAAGCAAGGCTGCAAAGATGAATCCTATCGACGCTCTCAGATACGATTGATAAAAAAACAGGCCCCGGTGCTCAATACACCGGGACCTTTGTTTTTTATAGGAACAACAGGCTGTTGTTGTCACGGGCAGCGTCTACCGTTTTCTGGAGCCTGCCGAAAAGCTCGCTGTAACGAAAACCCTTCTGCTCATAGAGAACGGCTCCTGCTCGAAGTGATACCGGAAGATCGTGTCCGGCTGCGCTGATCGTTTCGCCGTTTTTTGAAAGCACACGCTCTGCGATAGCCTCGGCTCTGGCCTTGTCAGCTTCTCCTGTGATCATGGCAAATTCATCTCCTCCGATACGAAAGACCGCCATGTCCTCGCCTGCTGCCTGGTCGATACGTCTGTAGGCCTCTAAGATCACTTCATCGCCGGCCTCGCTGCCGTAATTCTCGTTCACCGGCATCAGTCCCACAACATCGAAGCAGATCACATATGTGCCTGCCTTTGCCCTTAAAAAGTCGTAAAGCTCGGATAGATCTACTCTGCGTCCCATATAAATGCCTCCTTCGTCTACCTGCTCCGGCACAATGGGCGGAAACAGGTCTGCATTCTTCCATTTTTTGCTGAACTCGGAGGGCGCTACTCCCCACATTTTCCGAAACGCACGGGAGAACACCTCCGGCGAGTTGTACTGATACATGAAGGCTATCTCAGTGACAGAGCGCTCCCCTCTCAGAAGCTCCTTTGCGCAGCAGGCCAGTCTCCTACGAGAGATATAGCTCTTTATGCTGGTGTGAGTACACAGCCGCCAGATCTTCTGCAAGGACGACAGTGAGCAGCAGCAGGCTTGCGCAATGTCCTGCTGAGAGATCTCCTCGCAGAGATTGACCTCGATATACTCCAGCGCATCGGCAAAAACTGCGAAATTTTTCATGATCAGCACCTCCTCTTGGTGGGTCGAAGGCTTCCCGGGATCACCCTCTGTATACATGATAGCATATCCGGGCGGGTTTGTCTTGATGTTTTGAGCACATTTTTCCTATTGCACTAGGGCAACTTTCTTGACAACTCTCCTGAAATGGGGTACAATAATTGTAAGGACACTTGTCTATATCTTTACAGGAGGCATTATTATGATCAAAACTACACTTAAAATAGACGGCATGATGTGCAATATGTGCGAGAGCCACGTCAACGACGCTGTCCGCAGAGAATTCGATGTGAAGAAGGTCAGCTCCTCTCACAAAAACGGCACCACCGAGATCATCTCAGAGGCCGCTCTTGACGAGGCTAAGCTGAAGAGCGTTATCGAGGAGACCGGCTACAAGGTGCTCTCCTCCGAAAGCCAGCCCTATGAGAAAAAGGGCTTCTCGCTTTTTAAGTGATAATGGAAAGACAGTCTCAAAGGAGACTGTCTTTTTTTCATTTCAGGCCCGGGTAAACGTAGCGGTTGCGCTTTTCCGTGGCTTTTCCATACTGGATAGCCTCCACGGGACAGCGGTTGATACAGCCTGTACATTTTGCGCACTTGTCTTTGACCCACACCGGCTTGCCGTCTTTAAGGGAGATAGCTCCCACAGGACAGACGCTCTGGCACTTGCCGCAGCCGATACATTTATCGGTAACGTAGAACTTCTTTGTGCTGAGCATCATCAGGTAAGTCTTGCGGAAGATCGTACCCTTGAGGCCGCCCTTGATCTGAGCCTTTTCCTTGCGGTTGATGCGGCTGCTGATCTGGTCCAGCTGGTTTTCTGCGCTGCGGATAGCCTCACCGCACTCATCTGCCTTCTTGATGCCTGAGTAGATAAGTGCGTTGTTGGGCATTACCAGCTGATAGGCGTTATCCAGAGTGATTCCACGGGCTTTCAGCAGCTTAGCCAGATAGCCGCCGGCTGCTCCCATACCTGCGCCGCAGGTTATGACAGCGTAAACGTAGCCGGCGTTTTTCAGCTCCAGCTTCTGGACGAACTCCACGATCGGGTCGCCCACCGATCCGCAGTAGACCGGGAAAACAAATCCCACGCTCTCGCCGTTTTTCACTGTGTAGGAGAACTTCCCCTCACGGACGGCCTTTGAGATCTCTACGATTTCACCGTTAAGACCTGCAAGGAATTCCGCAGCGTGACGGGAATTTCCTGTTCCTGAAAAATAAAATATCATGTTTCCTCCTTAGTCTGGGCCGGGAGCTCGCTTACCGGCAGGGCGTCCACAGTCAGCAGCTTGGCGTCGATCATCTGGATGACCAGAGCGTCTTTGCCGGTTATGCCTGACCCGTTATCGAATACATCTGCATTTATTTCTCCCTGCTCTGTCAGGGGATATTTTTTCGGAAGAGCAACGTATTGCAGTATGGCAACTGCATCGTTAAGGTCTACCTTTCCGTCACAGGTGGCATCGCCCCAAGAAGTCTTGCTGTCCGGTGCTGTAGTTGCCGGGTCAGTAGCCTTGGGCTCGGTGCTGATCGGATAGGTGGAAAGATCCGGCAGCTCGTCCAGTGTTATGCAATACTCGCTGTTGTAGATCTTCTCCAGCTCCTCCACAGGATTATTCTGCTCGCTGGTAAGGTAGTTCTGATACCAGGGACAGAAATACAGCCATGCTGCGTGGTCGTTGACCAGGTTTTCCAGAGAAGGGATAGAGTCATTCTCGCTCATGGCAACCATTTTCTTGCCGCCTGTTCCGTCAACCAGTGAGTAGAAGGTGGAGGAGATCGAGCTGAGATTGGGCTTGCCGTCTGCTGCATTGTACTTGTCGTAGCCGATGATGTCCACAACGTCATCGCCGGGGTACCAGTCAGCAGATGCCTCAGAGGTGTAGCCTGTCCACTCCCAGATCAGGTTGTGGATACCGTAAACGTTAGTAAGCTGGTCGTAGAGCAGCCTGTAGAGCTTCTTGCAGGGCTCAGGACCCTCAGCGCCCCACCAGAACCAGCCGCCCTCAGCCTCATGGAGAGGCCTCCAGATAAAGGCAACGTCGGCGTCCTGGATCTTTTTCAGCTCAGCAGCGATAACTGCGATGTCTGCCATGACGACCTCGTGTTCCCAGGTACCCTCAGTGACTGCATTTGTTACGCTGAAGGTGGTGAATTTTGGGTTTGCTGACTCCACATAGAAGGCGGTGTCTGTGCTGCCCTCCTCCAGAGGAACGTTCCAGTGCCATGTGGCTGTGGCAATGCCCTTGAAGCGCTTTGACCACTCGATAACTCGCTCAGTGGCCTGATCACGCCATTCAGTTGTTGAGTTATAGGCCAGGAAGTCGATGCCTCGGATCGCAGGCTGCTTGCCTGTCTTGTCCAGGATATACTCGAACTCGGCCTCGTTATCCTTGATATAGACAGGGTCAGGATCTGAGTTGATGTTCCAGTTGTGGGAATTGCAGTACTCCTGCTGACCGGCGATGATGTGGGTGCCGTACTGGTCGCAGAGGTAGCTGTACAGCCGCTGAGCCTGCTCGCTAGCCTTAGGATCGCAGAGGGTGCGGTCAGGAGCAAGCTCCTGGAGCTTCTTGTCAGCAGGTGTAAGGGTCAGATAGTCGAAATATGTGTAGCCCCAGTAGGCCTTGAACTCAATGGTGTTCTTTCCGGCGCTCAGGTAAACAAGACCTGCATTCGTCTCGCCGAAGGAGGTGTTGAATGGGAAGGTCACCTCGCCCTGATTTACGCCGTTTATGTTGAGATACTGCACCTTCTTCCTGAGGTCGCCGGGCTCGCAGTAGCCAACGATCATGCGGTAGAGTCCCTCCTCAGGAACGTCCACCTCCACAGAAACGGTGTTGTTTTTATCGCCAAGGTAGGAAAATCCTGTGCCGGAGAAGTTTGTCAGGTCGTAGTCTACACCGCTTCCGTCCTTGGCAGTGTTGTCCTTCCAGCCCTCAGTGTAGAACTTGTTCTCGCTGTTTTTTCCGTCCTCGAACTCATACTTGAGTACATCGGCCGCCTTAGCCGATCCGGCCGGTGCAGGGAGAGCTGTTCCTCCTGCCATAATCGCAGCAGCCGCAAGAAGAGCTGCTGAGCGTTTGATGTTTGCTTTCATGATAAAAACTCCTATTCTTCACATTTTATAAAGTGGAAGAGCCGTGACTGGAAATCTCCCCACAGCCCTCCGATATTTATGCCGCAGTTCATGAGATAGGCTCCCGAATAGTGCCTTTCCGGAGTGCTCTCCTCATAGTAGCAAGCCCCTGGATCCAGGCCACGGAGCTTCACTCTCCGGGAGCGCCGATTGGGTCTTGCAAGGATCTGGAAACAGCTCAAAAGTGCCTCAGAGCCGTCCTTTGCCGCAAAGAGCCATGCGTCCCAGTGACTGTCATTGAAGGGGTCGCCCAGCCGGTAGAAGTCGCCGTTTCGCACAAGCTCGCCATACTTGCGATAGTCAGCGATCTGGCCGGGGATCTGAGCCTTGTCCTCCTCTGGGATTCTGGTCACGTCCAGCTCATAGCCGAAGGTGCCTGCAAGAGCAGCGTGTCCCCTTGTGGAAAAGGGCGTAACTCGGCCAACTGTGTGATTTGGGCAGTCGGAAACATGGGCGCCGATAGCTGAGCATGGGTAGCACAGAGAGGTGCCGTGCTGGATCTTCAGCCGCTCAATGGCATCGGTGTCATCGGAGCACCAAATCTGGGGCGAGAAGTACAGCATACCCGCATCGAAGCGAGCTCCTCCTCCGGCGCAGCTCTCAAGGAGCAGCTCCGGATAGCGGCTCACAAGGCGCTCCATGAGCTCATAGACCGCAAGGATGTACCTATGCCAGAACTCTCCCTGACGGCTGGCTGGGAGCTGCTGAGAGGCCGCCTCGGTGATCTGGCGGTTCATGTCCCACTTGACGTAGGCGATATCGGCTGAGTCTAGGACGCTCTGCATCATCTCCCAAACGTGGTCAAGGATCTCCCGTCGGGTCAGGTCAAGGACGTACTGTCCCCTGCAAAGAGTCATGGGTCTGCCGGAGATCTGCACTGCCCAATCAGGGTGGCTGCGGTAGAGCTCTGAGTCAGGAGAGATCATCTCCGGCTCAAACCAGATACCCAGCTTCATGCCTAATTCCCCCAGCTTGTCGGATAGGCTCCTAAGGCCGGAGGGCAGCTTTTTCCGGTAAACGTACCAATCTCCAAGAGAGGAGTTGTCGTCGTCACGGTGGCCAAACCAGCCGTCGTCCATGACCAGCATCTCTATCCCCAGCGGAGCCGCCTCCCTTGCTATGGCCAGCAGTTTTTCCTCGTCAAAATCGAAGTAGGTGGCCTCCCAATTGTTGATCAGGACAGGCCTTGGCTTGCGGAGAAAGGGGCTGCGGATAAGGTTGCTGCGGAAAAGGTCGTGAAAGGTGCGTGACATCCCGCCGATGCCCTCTGAGGAATGAACAAGGACGGCTTCCGGTGAGCAGAACTCCTCCCCGGGAGAAAGCTCCCAGGAAAAGTCGGCGTCGCTGATACCCATGACAAAACGGGTGGTGTCGTGCTGTGTAAGCTCAGCAAGAGCCGTGAAATTGCCGGAATACACGAAGCTGAAGCCGAAGACCTCTCCCCTTTCCTCGTCAGCTGAGGGCTCACAGAGAGCCGCAAAGGGGTTATACTGGTGGGATGAGCAGCCCCTTACAGAGTCCACAGACTGCTTTCCGTGGTGCAGTCGGCAGCGCTCCACCATGCGCTCTCTGGCCCAAGAGCCATGGAGCGTTATCATGTGCAGGTCAGAGCTATCAAGGTCAACTGCTGCGGATAAAACACGGGTCAGCGTACATTTTTCGCTGCCGCAGTTCCTCACTCGCACAGATCTTGCAATGGCGTCAAGCTCCTGAAAAGCCGTGTAGCAGAGAGTCACCTCAAGGCCGGTCTTCTGGTCTGACATGAGTATCTCAAGGGTGTCACAGCCGCTCTCCTCAGTGGGAAAAGTTGCCGGAAGACCCGGTATCTTGGGCTTTCCCTCAATGATCTTGTGGGAGACATATCTCAGGTCGCAGGCGGAGGTGCCGTCTGCTGCCCTGATCTTGAAGGCAGGCTCACGAAAATCGCCGATCCCGAAGCAGGGATACTCCAGAGGGAGGGTGTCCAGGTAAACTGCCCGATCACGGTCGTTGGTCTCGGGCGTGAATGGGTTTTCGTCAAGCCTGAGCAGATCCGTCAGGTCACTGTCGGGAACTGCCTTTCCCCAGTAAACATGGGCAAGATAGCCGCCGGGAACAACTGCCATAACGTAATCAGTGCTGCCGGCACGAAGCCGAAACTGCCTGCAAGAGGCTTCAGATCCTATCGGCATGGTCAGTCCTCATCGGAGGAGTCGTCATCTTTGCCAAATCTCTCGTCGTAGATAGCCTCCCAGTCCTCACCGAGACACTCCTCAGCCTTTTCTTCAAGGTCGATCAGTACCTTGTCCAGGAAGTAGGTGAAGTCCTCGAAATCATCTCTCATGCCATCGAAATCGCTGAACATCTCGCCGGTCTCACGGAGGATCATAGCCTCCTCACCATCGCCGATGATGCTTGCGAAGACTACCACGTCGTCATCCTTCTTATAGCAGCCCACGAACGGCTCATAGATCTCGAAATAGCCGTTGGCGATATATGCTGAGGAGGTCAGCAGGTACCAGCTCTTCATCTGGTCAGGGAGGACAAAATCGTTCTCCTTCTCCCATGCCTGGATCTGCTCCATGGTCATAGGCTCGTCGAATTCTGAATCGTACTCCTCTGATATCAGCTGGCAGAAATTCTTTATAGTTTGAAAGTAGTCAAGGATCGCAGGATCAATAGTAAATTCGCTCATGGTCTTACCGCCTTTCACAATAATATACAGTAATATCATATCACAGCCGCAGGCAATTGTCAATAATAAAAAGAAGCGCTCCCATTTCTGGAAGCGCCGGAAATTTTGCTTAGATCAGTCCTCGTCAGACTCGTCCTCGCCGTCGTTCTCGAAGTCCTCGATAGTGAGGTTGTCGAAATCGAACTCAAGGAGCTCATCGCAGTTAGGACAATTGATAGAGCCTTCTTCGATCATGCCCTCGTCAAGGAGAATAGCATCTCCGCAGCTGGGACAGGTCACCTCATAAAGCTCATCATCATCGTCGAAGTCGTCCTCGTCATCATCGTCGTCGTCATCGAAGCACTCTCCGCATGACTCGCAGTCGAGGTCGTCATCGTCCTCATAGAGGTCGTCCTCTACCATGCCAAGGTCCTCATCAAGGATGTCGCAGAGCTCAGTGAGCTCGTCCACCTGTGACTGGAGGTCCTCAACGTAGAGCACCATCTCGCTCATTACCTCAGACATCTGAAGCAGAGCCTTGCCCTCCTTTGTTGAAGAGTCGATATCAAGGCCGTCGATAAGGCCCTGAAGGTATGACATTTTCTCTGTGAGCTTCATAGCAAGCTCCTCCTCTCAAATATATTTTGGAATGTCAGGGCTTATGCTCTGGACATATACTCGCCAGTTCTTGTGTCAATCTGGATCTTCTCGCCCTCGTTGATGAACAGGGGTACCTTTACCTCTGCGCCAGTCTCAAGAGTAGCGGGCTTTGTAGCGTTTGTAGCAGTATCGCCCTTGAAGCCGGGATCTGTCTGAGTAACTACCAGCTCAACGAAGTTGGGTGGCTCAACGCCGAAAACTGTGCCCTTGTAGGAGAGGATCTTGCAGATCATCTCTTCCTTGACGAACTTGAAGTTGTCGCCCAGGATAGAAGCGCTGATCGGTACCTGCTCATAGGTCTCCATATCCATGAAGTAGTACAGGTCGCCGTCGTTGTAGCTGTACTGCATATCCTTTCTCTCAACGAAAGCTGTGGGGAACTTAGCTGTGGGGTTGAAAGAAGTCTCTACCACAGAGCCTGTGATAACGTTCTTGTACTTAGTTCTTACAAAAGCGGCGCCCTTACCAGGCTTAACGTGCTGGAACTCAACGACCTGAACGACCTGGCCGTCCAGCTCGAAAGTAACGCCGTTTCTGAAATCTCCTGCCGAAATCATTAGAAATACCTCCGTATTTATCAATTATTAGATATGTATATTTTACCACAAATTCTTGATTTTGGCAATACCTAAAGGCATAATATCATAAAGATACTAAATTTTTTGCACATTTTGTTATATTTTCGCAGCCATTTTCGGTCAAAATGACAAAATCTTCGATCCTTACTCCGAATTTCCCGGCGATATAAATGCCCGGCTCCACCGTGACCACAGCGCCCTTGCTAAGAGGCAGCTTGTAGTTGGGGGAAGCGTTTGGCTTCTCATGGATCTCAAGGCCCACGCCATGTCCAAGAGAGTGGCCGAAGCAGTCGCCGTAGCCTGCGTCCTCGATGATACCTCTTGCGATAAGATCAAGTGCCTGTCCGGTGATCCCGGCCTTTGCCGCATGGATCGCAGTGACCTGGGCGTCCAGCACGATCTCATAGACTCTGCGCATCTCCTCAGTGGGCTGACCTACACAGACTGTTCTGGTCATATCGCTGTGGTAGCCGTTGTAAACTGCGCCAAAGTCCATGAGGACGAAGTCGCCCTCCTCCACCTTCTTATCGGAGGGAACTCCGTGGGGCATGGAGGTATTCGCTCCAGAGAGGACGATGGTCTCGAAGGAAAGATCCTCGGCTCCGTGGAGGAACATCAGGCGGTTGAGCTCAAGAGCGATCTCGCGCTCGGTGACTCCCACTTTAATAAAGGGAAGCAGCTCCTCCAAAGCGGTCTCAGCAATACGCTGAGCCTTGATGATGCAGTCAAGCTCCTCCTCGTCCTTCACAGCACGAAGGTTGTTTATAGCGTTGCTCAAAAGGTCAGAGGCTACGAATTCCACGTCCTTGATAGCGTTCCTCAGGTAATTGAGGCGGCTTACGGTAAGAGTCTGAGCCTCGATCACAACGCTCTTTGCACCGTGATCACGGAGAAGCTGAGCAAGCTGCTGGTAGATCTTTTTCTGCTCGATCACCTCTGCGGCAGTGACTGTGGCTCTTGCCTTTTCGATGTAGCGGAAGTCGATAAGGAGATATGCCTTGTCCCGGAAGGCCAAGACAGTTCCGTCAGAGGACTTCATTCCGGTGAAATACCTTCTGTTCACGTCGGAGGTTATAAGGGCTGCGTCAATGTCTGTCGGGAGGCTCTCAAAAAGTCGTTCTATCCTTGTCATGGCTGCCCCCTTAGAGCTCCGCCATAGCCTGAACTGCCAGATAGTAGCTCAGGAAGCCAAGTCCGCAGATACTGCCCTTGCAGACCGGTGCGATAACGGAATTACTGCGGAATTCTTCTCTTGCGTCGATGTTGCTGATATGCACCTCGATAACGGGGATCTTGATAGCAGCGATAGCGTCACGGATAGCGTAGCTGTAGTGGGTATAGGCTCCGGCGTTGATGATAACACCGCCGAAGGTGGTCCTTGCAGCGTGGAGCTTGTCGATGATAGCTCCCTCGTGATTGGACTGGAATATCTCACACTCAAGGCCCTGCTCCTTGGCACGGTCGATGATATTTTTATTGAGGACGTCGATCCCGGCGCTGCCGTAAACACCAGGCTCCCTCTCCCCTAAAAGGTTGAGGTTGGGGCCGTGGATGACGAGTATTTTCTTGATCATAGTTAGCACCCTTTCTAAAAACTCACGATCCAAAAGGATCTATCATTCATTATACACCATATGTCCTGTATTTCTTGTCGAATTATCTGCATAAATGAAAAAGCGGACTTTTCAGCCCGCTTTTGTCAACATACTTTGTCGGTAAGATCAATACTTGCGCTTACGAGCTGCCTCAGACTTCTTCTTACGCTTAACTGAAGGCTTTTCGTAGTGCTCTCTCTTACGAACCTCAGCAATAACGCCGTCCTTTGCACACGCTCTCTTGAACTTCTTCAGAGCGTTATCAAGTGACTCATTCTTGCCTACACGAACTTCTGCCATTATTTTCCCTCCCTTGTTTCAGAGGTTTCCCGGATGACCGGGTCTATACTAAACACCCAATTGAGTGTCAGCAGCTGATCCTCAAACAATCACAGCAGATAAAATAATCAAAAATAATATAATATTAGTTTATCATACTTTCGTTAATATGTCAAGCATTTTTTACGTTTTGGAAAATTTCGTTATTTTGCAACAATATTAACAAGCTTATTTGGTACATATATCTGTTTTACTATATTCTTGCCCTCAACAGCCTCAGCGACCTTTGGCTCTGCCATTGCCTGCGCAAGAACTGAGTCCTTATCTGCGTCAACAGCAATGTTCAGCTTAGCCTTTACCTTGCCGTTGATCTGGACAACGATCTCGATAGTCTCGTCCTTGCAGAGAGTCTCATCGTAGCCGATCCAGCTCTGCTCGGAAAGCACCTTGCCAAAGTTTGCGTTGTAGATCTCCTCAGAGATATGGGGAGCGAAGGGATACAGCAGAGTTACGAATGCTGCCAGCTCAGCCTTATTGATAGAGCCTGCGTCGTAGATCTCATTGATAAGGGTCATGAGAGCGGCGATGGCTGTGTTGAACTTCATAGCCTCGATGTCCTCAGAGACCTTCTTGATGGTCTTGTGGAAGCTGCTGCGGAGCTTCTCGGAGAACTCCTCGCCGTCAGTGAGGATGTCCTGAAGGCTCCATACACGGTCTACGAAGCGCTTGCAGCCCTTGATGCTGGACTCGCTCCAGGGAGCAGCCTTCTCGTAGTCTCCCATGAACAGAACATACAGGCGGAGAACATCTGCGCCGTACTCGGAAACAACGTCGTTGGGGTCGATAACATTTCCTCTTGACTTGCTCATCTTCTCGCCGTCAGGTCCCAGGATAAGTCCCTGAGCTGTACGCTTTGCATAAGGCTCAGATGTGGGAACGAGACCCAGGTCATAGAGGAACTTGTGCCAGAAACGGCTGTAGATCATGTGACGGGTAACGTGCTCCATACCGCCGTTGTACCAATCAACAGGCAGCCAGTATTTCAGTGCTTCCTGAGAAGCGAACTCGTTGTCATTGTGGGGATCGCAGTAGCGGAGGAAGTACCATGAGGAGCCTGCCCACTGAGGCATTGTGTCAGTCTCACGGCGTGCGTCCTTGCCGCACTTGGGGCACTTGCAGTTCACGAAGCTGTCGATCTTTGCCAGAGGGCTCTCGCCGTCTGTGCCGGGCTCGAAATTCTCAACAGGAGGCAGTCTCAGAGGAAGCTCCTCGTAGGGAACAGCCACCATTCCGCAGTTATCGCAGTGAACGATCGGGATAGGCTCGCCCCAGTATCTCTGGCGGTTGAAAGCCCAATCCTTCATCTTGTACTGGACGCCGGCCTCGCCGCAGCCCAGCTTCTCCAGGATCTCAAGAGCTTTTGCAATTGCGTCCTTCTTGTTGGAGATGCCGTTGAGGTCGCCGGAATTTACCAGTTCGCCCTCGCCTGTGTAGGCCTCCTTCTCGATGTCGCCGCCCTTGATGACCTCGATGATGTCGATGCCGAACTTCTTTGCGAAGTCGTAGTCACGGGTATCGTGTGCAGGAACAGCCATGATAGCGCCTGTTCCGTAGCCCATCATAACGTAGTCGGATATGTAGATCGGGATCTCCTTGCCGGTAACAGGGTTAACGGCTGTCAGTCCCTCGATCTTAACGCCGGTCTTGTCCTTGACCAGCTGAGTTCTCTCGAACTCGCTCTTCTTGGCACACTCAGCCTTGTAGTCGTCCAGAGCTGCGATATTTGCGATGGAATCACGGTATTTCTGGATGATCGGGTGCTCGGGAGCTATTACCATGAAGGTGACTCCGAAGAGGGTGTCGGGACGAGTAGTGTAGATGCGCAGCTTCTCGTCCTGCTCCTTGATCTTGAAATCAACGAATGCACCGGTGGATTTGCCGATCCAGTTCTGCTGCTGGAGCTTTACGTTGGGCAGGTAGTCTACCTCCTCCAGACCCTGGAGCAGCTTGTCAGCGTACTCAGTTATGCGCAGGTACCAGACCTCCTTGGTCTTCTGCACGATCTCGCTGTGGCAGATGTCGCACTTGCCGCCCTGTGAGTCCTCGTTGGAGAGAACTACCTTACAGCTGGGACAGTAGTTTACTGAGGTCTTATCACGGAAAACAAGGCCCTTCTCGAACATTTTCAGGAAGATCCACTGTGTCCACTTGTAGTATTTCTCGTCAGTTGTGTCAACTACTCTTGACCAATCGAAGGAGAAGCCTACTGTTCTCAGCTGGCCGGTGAACTTCTCGATGTTGCGGTCAGTAACGATACGGGGGTGGATATTCTCCTTGATAGCGGTGTTCTCTGTAGGGAGGCCATATGCGTCGAAGCCGATCGGGAAGAGCACGTTGTAGCCCTCCATGCGGCGCTTTCTTGAGATGACCTCAAGTCCGGAATATGCCTTGATGTGGCCGACGTGCATACCGTGGCCAGAGGGATACGGGAACTCTACCAGGCCGTAGAACTTCTTCTTGGAGTAGTCCTGAGCTGCCTTGAAGGTATCGTGCTCATCCCAGTATTTCTGCCATTTGCTCTCAACAGAACTGAAATCATATCTGCTCATTGTTATCATTCCTTTTATAAAAATTGCAATTTTAGGGAACTCACTCCTTGACGATGAGTGAGCTTATATCTACCGGCTCGCCATCTGCCCAGAGGCCTTCCAGCTTGTAGAAGTCTCTTGTCTCCTTGTAGAAGACGTGGACGATTATGTCGGCGTAGTCCAGGATTATCCAGGTATTTCCGGTATCTGCCTCACGGCGCTCAGGCTCTATGCCCTTCTGGGAGAGCTGGAACTCCACCTCGTCGGCAAGAGTTCTTGCGTGAGTATTGCTGGTACCGTTAACTATAACGAAATAGTCTGCAAGTATGGTAAGGTCTGCGATCTTAAGCGCCTGGATATCCTCTCCACGCTTGCTGTCAAGAGTCTTTATGATAAGCTCCAGCTTTTCCTGCTCTGTCATCTGATCATTCCTTTCTTATTGCTTTTTGTTGGGGTCACGGACAGGCTCTGTGGAGTCCTCCAGCTCATCAAGAGTTGCGCTGGTGTCGTCGTAGCCTGTATATTCATAGTCTGTTATCAGCTCTACGATAGAGGTATCGTATGGTGTCATGGGAAGCTGATAGGGTCTGTAATACTTGTTGAGCATATCAATGGTCGCCTGCTTGTGGACAGAGTAAACGTCGTACTCATTTCCGTCAGCGGCGTAGAACATAGCTCCCTCGCCGGGCACCATGTTCACAGTAACATTCTCCATAGAGAGCGTTGATGCGAAGTCTGCCACCTTTGCCATGCTGTCAAGAGACAGGTCGGTGTAGACGTACTCGTTGTCGTAGATCTGCTTGAGGTAGCTGTACAGCTTGACTCTTCCCTCATCCTTAACGATGCTCAGCAGCTTCTGCATAGCCGCAGCCATGAAGCGGCGCTGATTCTGCATACGTCCGATGTCTCCGGTGAGCCACTCACGGCGGAAACGGATGAACCACTCAGCCTGCTCGCCGTTTAGGACGATGTCGCCGGAAGGAATGATCTTGTCGGCCTCGTAAACGATCTCGTTGTCCAGGTGCATGGGGATACCGCCGATGATATTTACCATGTCAACGATGTCTGTGCAGACCGTTGTTACATAGGCGTCGATCGGGATGCCGAAATTCTCCTGAACAGCGTTTACAACTCGCTGGATAGGCGGCTGGATAGTGGGGTCGCCCATGGAGTAGATGCTGTTGAACTTCTTGGTGACGCTGGTGGTGTAGTCCGGCAGACAGCAGTCACGGGGGATCTGGAGGATATTCAGCTTTCCGTGGCCGATATCGAACTGTAAGATCCACATTACGTCTGTGTTGAAAACGTCCTCATCAAAGCCCAGCAGAAGTACGCTGTACTGGCCCTCGATAAGCTGAGGAAGGTCAAGTCCGTCGGTGTAGTCGTTCTCAACCGCTGAGGTATCTACGTTCAGCTCCATGGTGTTGGAGGAGAGCTCGCCCTCCTTGTTGAGAGGCTGCCAATGCTTGATCAGGTAGATCAGAGAAACGTTGTCCTGAGTCTTCCTGTCCACAAAAATAGGCATATTCAGTATAAGCGCACCGATGATGAAAAGGCTTGCTGCGATAGCAGCGATCTTGATGATCACGTCCTTGGCCGAGCCCTTGTTCACTGCCTGGACAAGCTCTACCTTTCCGTCATACTCATCGCCGTTATTCTCATAATACTGTGGCTGTTCCGGAGCCTGGTCATCTGAGGTGAAGGCTCTGTGGTCCTGTACCGGCTCTAAAACCGGATCGGCCTCATATTTTCCACGGTAAGAGGCGCTTGGAGCTGCCTCATACTTGCCGTGATACTCCTGTCCCGAAGAAGGGGGCGCCTCGTGGAGACCGTGATACTCGCCTGAGGGCGGTGCCTCATGGAGACCGTGGTATTCCTGGGAAGGAGGAGTCATCCTGCCAGGCTGTGCTGAGCCTCCTGCCGGCTGGCTCTTATCTATCCTGACCAGTTTCCTCAAGGGCTTTGGTCTGGGAGCTGCCTGCTCCTCGCCCTCAGGGAAATTCCCGTTGTGATCTATCTCATTCTGATTCATCTGGATCCTCTTTTCGTCTTGTTTCTTCCGCCGGAAGACCGGCTTTTGTTCACTTTTTTGGTTTTTCTTCTTTCAACAGTCTGGTGTAGAAATTGTACGCCTCGACTGTACACGGCGGTATGACTCCGCCCTTTTTAATAACTGACTTTATGGAGAACTGTATGCCCTCAAGCATTGCGGCATTCAGGCCGGTATAGGCGATCTTCCGCATTTTGTCAACGTCCTTGTAGTCCCTGTCTGCGGAGATAAGGTCGCCGATGTAGACGATCTCCTCCAGGCGGGTCATTCCGGCTCTGGCCACGGTATGGAAGCGAATGGCGTTGAGCACATCGATGTCCTCTACCCCGAAATGGCTCTTCACGAAATAAGCTCCTGCGATGCCGTGCCAAAGCGAGCGTGTTTCCAGCTCCTCACGGAAAACGGAAAAGCCGCTTTTCAGCACAAGATCCTTCTGCTCCTCTCCGGGAAGCTCCTTGCAGATGTCGTGGAGCAGGCCGGCGAAGTAGGCTCTTTCCGGGTCCTCTCCGTATTTCTGTGCCAGCTTTCGGCACTCCTCAGCCACATTCACCGAATGGTGGAAGCGCTTGGCGGAAAGGTTATCCTTCAGGAATTTCTTCTTATCGTCGATAGTATAATGCAAAAGTCTCACCTCGGGGGAAGGCTGCTCTCCTTTAAGGCAGCACTAGTCAAATGTTTTGACAGGAACCGTAAAGACCCCTGTATCTTATATATTGTACTACATTTTCGCTCAGATAGCAAGCGAAATCCTCATTTTTTTCAATTTTTTCTCTTATTTTGCTGGAAGATACCTCCACAGGTGCGCTCCTGCTCAGGCAGACCCGGCCATATCTTGACAGCTCCTCAGCCTTCTTTTCCAGCTGGGAAATATCTCCGTCATTCCTGGAAACAGCGCCGATAACGGCCTCCTTCATGATGTCCTGCCAGCGATTCCATTGGTCGAAGGAAAGCAGCATATCGCTTCCCATGAGCAGGAATATCTCACTGTCAGGATAAAGGCTGCGGAAATACTCCACCGTGTAGATCGAGTAGCTCACCCGGTCGTGGTCAAGCTCAAAGCTGCTCACACGGAGCCGCTCGTCCTCGCCGCAGGCCAGCGCCAGCATTGCTATCCGGTCGGCCTCAGCTGCGTACTCGTCACTTGAGCGGTGCGGACTGACCTTGGACGGCACCAGATAGACCCTATCCAGCCCGAAATCGTCAGCCGCAGCCTTCGCCAAATGGATGTGCCCCTTGTGGACGGGGTTGAAGCTGCCGCCGTAGATCCCTATCCTCATAGCTCACCTCCAGGGACGCTTGCTCTCTGTCCAGCCCTTTGCCTTCCAGTAGTCCGTGTCCAGCTTGTTCCAGCCGTTGCGCTGCATAAGGCTCATTATCTTGAAAAAAACCTTTGTTTTCAGCGATACCGGTACTTTCCCATGACGTTTCAGTATCTTTTCGGCGATACTGTCTGCCTTTTTGTTGATGCTGTCCTTCAGCTTGGGCTTTACACTGTCCCAGTCAGTTGCCGCAACTGCTGTTCCCAGCTTGTAGGTCTGAGGGATCCCCCAGAAGAAGCAGCTGTCCGCCATGTCCTTTAAGGCAGACTTCACTCCTGCTCCGGCTGCTGTGGAGACCACGACTGCCTGCTTGGAGAACATCTTCTCCTCCGGACGGTGTGCCATCCAGCGCCAGCCGTAGTGGTCAAGGAACGCCTTCATTGCACCTGTGCAGTGATAAACGTACACCGGTGATGTGAATATCAGCACATCGGAGCTGTCAATGAGCTGGGTGATCGGGCTCAGCTTCTCATAATGGGGACATTTGCTCTCGGACACTGAGAAGCACTGGGTGCAGCCGCAGCAGAATTCCCCAAAGTCCTTCGGGAGAAAGACCTCGCTGATACTCTCCGGAGAAGTCAGCTTTTCCGCTATGATCCGCCCGATATGGTATGTTGAGCCCTTGTGGGCCGTGCCGCTTATGATCAGTACCTTCATCACTTTACCTTGGGGATACCCTCGATGACAGGCTCCTTGGGATTGCGCTTGAACAGCACGAACTTGCTGCCAATGACCTGCACTACCTCGGAATCTGTGGCCTGTGAGATCGCATCAGCGGCCTCTCTTGCAGTCCAGCCGGAGTTGTCCAGAACTCTCAGCTTGATCAGCTCTCTCTTGCGCAGCGCCTCGCTGATATCCTTGCACATGGCCTCAGTTACGCCGCCCTTGCCGACCTGGAATATAGTTTCGTATGTGGAGGCGATACCTCTAAGATACGCCCTCTGCTTGCTTGTCAACATATCAAACACCATAGCTTTCTTTAAGATAGGAGACCAGCTTTTCCATAGCGGCTCCTCTGTGGCTTATCGCATTTTTTTCCTCTGAGCTCATCTCCGCTAGGGTCCTGCCGTCACGGAGGAAGATTGGGTCGTAGCCGAAGCCGTTCTCTCCCCGCTCCTCATAGCCGATAGTTCCCTCGCAGCGCCCTGTGAAGCTCTCGCAGACATACTTGTCAACGTACACGATAGCGCACTCGAAATATGCGCTGCGCTTTCCTTCGGGAACGTCCTTCATTTCGTCAAGGAGCTTCTGACAGCGCTCTCCCTCAGGAGCATAGCGGGCGGACCAAACTCCCGGCCTTCCGCCAAGAGCATCTACGCAAAGGCCGCTGTCGTCAGCGATCACCGGCATAGGGATCTCCAGCTCATTGTACACATCACAGGCCTTGATCTCGGCATTGCGGACAAAGGTCGTGCCGGTCTCGTCGGGCTCGATATCCACTCCGGCGTCCTTCATGGAAAGGATCTCGAAGCCCATAGGCTCAAGGATCTGTCTTGCCTCACGGAGCTTGTTTGCGTTGTTTGTGGCAAAAAGCAGCTTAGTCCTCATCGTCCTCGTCCTTTCTGCCGAAAAGTCTGCTGAAGAAGCCACGCTTTTTCTTCTTTTCGGGAACTTCCTCGGGCTCCTCCTCTTCCTCGTCATCGTCATCGGAGTCGTTGTCTTCGTCGTCATCATCGTCAGAGTCTTCGTCGGAGTCGTCCTCGTCCTCATCGTCGTCATCGTCGTCGGAGTCGTCCTCATCGTCGGATCCTTCGTCTTCCTCCTCAGGCTCCTCAGCTTTGGGCTCGTCCTCTGTCTCGGGCTCCTCTTCGTACTCAGGCTCTTCCTCATAGCTCTCGTCCAGATCCTCGGCTCCTTCCTCAGAAAGCTCCTCTTCTGTGAGCTCTTCCTCAGCAGCCTCCTCTTCCTCCTCATATGGAGTATCGAACAGGGCGTCTACGAACATCCTGCTGTTGAAGGGCTGGAGGTCGTCGATCTTTTCGCCAACGCCGATCAGCTTCACAGGAATGCCCAGCTCGTTCTTTATGGAAATGACGATACCGCCTTTGGCAGTGCCGTCCAGCTTGGTCAGCACGATACCTGTGATCGGCGCTGTTTCGCTGAAAAGGCGTGCCTGATTGACCGCATTCTGGCCGGTAGTTGCGTCAAGCACCAGCAGCACCTCCCGCGAGCAGTCCCCCGCCTTGGAGTCGATGATGCGGTTGATCTTGGCCAGCTCGTCCATGAGGTTTTTCTTGTTGTGGAGTCGACCTGCGGTGTCGATGATCACCACGTCGCAGGCTCTTGCCTTGGCTGCGTCCAGTGCGTCGTACACAACAGCGCCCGGGTCAGAGCCCTCTGCGTGCTTTACGATCTCAACGCCTGCACGCTCTGTCCAGACCTCCAGCTGGTCGATAGCTGCCGCACGGAAGGTATCCGCAGCCGCTACCAGCACCTTCTTGCCCTCAGTCTTGAACTGGTGGCACAGCTTGCCGATAGTTGTGGTCTTGCCGGCGCCGTTTACGCCGATCACCATGATAACTGCCGGAGATACCGACAGGTCAAGGCCTGTGTCGTCGCCCATGATCTCGGAAATGACCTCGTGGATCAGCTCCATGATCTCCTTGGGATCGGTTATGCCACGCTCCTTGATCTTTTTCCTGAGGCGGTCGCAGATCTCCTCGGAGGTCTCTACTCCGATATCGCTCATGATCATCTGCTCCTCAAGCTCCTCAAAGAGCTCCTCATCTATCTTGGTGAAAGAGTTGAAAATTCGCTGTAGACCGCCAAAAAAGCTGTCTCTAGTCTTTCTAAGGCCGTCTGCGATCTTTTGAAAAATTCCCATAATAACCTCCGGTGAGTTGTTATACAGTTCGGTAAATGGGAGCACTTACGGACATCACTGTATGTCCGCAACGTCCTCCTGGAAGTCCACCTGCTCCATTTTCAGCAGCTTGGAGATGCCGTCCTCCTGCATGGTCACGCCGTAGAGGACGTTTGCCTCCTCCATGGCGCTGCGGCGGTGAGTTACCAGCACGAACTGAGTTGTATCGGTGAAGTTTTTCAGGTACTGAGCGTACTTTCTTACGTTCACCTCGTCAAGAGCTGCGTCGATCTCGTCCAGAATACAGAACGGTGCCGGACGCAGCTTCAAAATGGCAAAGTAAATGGCGATAGCCACGAATGACTGCTCTCCTCCTGAAAGGGAGATCAGGTTTTTGATCACCTTTCCGGGAGGTGCTACGCTGATCTCGATGCCCGATCCCAGAACGTCCTCCGGGTCGCTGAGGATCAGCTCGGCCTTTCCTCCGCCGAAAAGCTCGGTGAAGATCGACTTGAAATTGGAGTTGATGATCTGGAAGCTCTCGCTGAATATGCGGCACATATCGTCGGTGAGCCCTGCAATGATCTTCTCCAGCTCAGCCTTGGACTTCTGAACGTCTGCAAGCTGCTCTGACATGAAGTTGTAGCGCTCAGATACCTCACGGTACTCGTCGATAGCGTCCACGTTGACGCTTCCCAGAGCTGAGATCTTCTTCTTTATGGTGGAGAGCTCCTGCTGTGCGGCGGCCAGATCCTCGATCTTTTCGGCGATCTGCATGGCCTCTGAGCGGGTGAGCTCATAGACCTCAAGCAGCTGCCGGATGATGTTGTCGGTGTCTCGGCAGTTTGCCTCACGGCGCTCCTCAAGCCTTGTGATCTCGGCGGAGAATTTCTCCTTCGCCTCGTTGAGCTCCTTGAGGCCCTTCTGGATCTCGTTGACCAGGCGGTTTTGCTCGGTGTGTGTCTCCTGACAGCGCCGGATCTCCTCATTGTAGGCGGCTGTGTTGTTCTTCATGGAGTCCAGCTGGCTGCGCAGCTGTGCGATCTCCTCCTCCTTGGCGGAGATGATGCTGTTCTGGCGGCGGATCTCCTCGCTGAACTGGCGGCTGCCGGACTTTAATTCCTCCAGGCTCTCGTCTATTCGGCCGATCTCAGTGTTCTGCGCCTCGATGTCCTTTGCCAGCTCCATGCTATGGATCTTCAGCTCAGACAGCTTCTCGGAAAGCTGGCTCCTCTGGGCACGGAGCTTGTCACGAACGTCCTGTCCCTTGGCCAGCTCCTCCTCAGCCTGAGCGATCCTCTTCTCCATGAGCTCAAGCTCTTTCTGGGAGTCGGCTGCGGTCTTCTCCGCATCTGCGATACGCTCCTTGGCCTCAGCAAGCTGCCTCTTGGCGGCACCGGACTGAGCCTGTGCCTGTGCTGACAGCTCGGCTAAGCTGGAGATCTCGGCCTGGAGCCTTACCTTCTCGTTCTCACATTCGGTGAGCTCGCTCTTGGCAGCCTCCATGTCGTAGCGCAGCTTTTCGGACTCCGCACGGAGCTTCTCAGCCTTTGTGCTAAGGTCGTCCCTGACCTGGGAGAGCCTCTGGATCTCGCTGTCAAGCTCGGCTATCTCGTTCTTTCTGGTTATCACTCCGCCGGAGCGCACCGCAGAGCCTCCGGTGAAGGAACCTCCTGCGTTGACCACCTGACCGTCAAGAGTGACGATACGGAAGCGATAGCTGTATTTTTTTGCGATATATGCGGCAGAATCAATGTCCTCTGCTACAACTGTCCTGCCAAGCAGAGAGGCGATGATGCCGCTGATTTTTTCGTCATATCCCAGCAAACGTGCTGCTGTATCAATGAAGCCGTCGCAGTTTTCAAGGCCGCTCTCGTTGAGCTCCCTGCCCTTGACCGAGGTGATCGGCAGGAATGTTGCACGGCCGGCCCTCTGCTCTTTCAGCAGACGGATACAGCGCTTTGCGATGTCCTCGTTCTCAACGATCACGTTCTGAGTTGCTGCTCCCAGGGCTGTTTCGATGGCCAGCGCATACTTGGGATCAACACTTATATTCTGAGCCACTGTGCCGAAGACCCCGCCGATCCTGCCCTGCTTTGAGGCCTTCAGGATCGTCTTTACGCTTCCGGAGAAGCCCTCCATGTTGTTCTCTAGGTCGCCAAGGATCTTGCGGCGCTGCTGCTTTTCCTTCAGCTCGAAGAGGGCACGCTCGAAGTCGGCCTTGGCCTGCTCGAAGCCCTCTCTGCGCCCCTTATACAGCCTGTCGAAGCCGCTGAGCTTGTTCCTAAGAGCGGCTTCCTTCTGGGAATTCTCTTCTATCAGCCGGTCACATCCGGCCTGCTTCTCCTCATATTCTCCGGCGGAGCTGCTGCTGTTTTGGCTTGCCTGTTCAAGCTCCGGGAGCCTTGCGGTCTCGGACTCTATCGTGCGCCGTGCGGACTCCTCGGCGAATTTCAGCTCGCTCTGCCTGATGTAGAGGCTGTTGATCTCGCCGCCGGCCTTGGTGACGGTCTCGCCCAGCTGGGAGCTCTCCTCCTGAGCCTTGGTGAAGCTCTCAGTGACCTCTTCGATCTCCTGCTCAAGCTCAGTGCGCTGCTGCTCAAGCTCCTTGATGTGGAGCTCCGCCTTGCTGCGCTGCTCAAGGAGAGCCTGCTTGGTCTCGGCGGAGTTGTCGATGCTCCTCTGAGCGGCGGCTGCGGCCTCCTGACAGTGCTTGATGTCGTTCTCCAAAACGGCGATGGACGCCTTTTTGTCGGAGGACTGCTGCTCCTCCTCGATCATTTTTCTTCTCAGCTCGTCGGAGCGAACGGTACACTCCTGCATCTTCCGGTAGCCGTCCTGGAAGCGTTCCTCCTGGCGCTGTATGTCGCTCTCCAGATTTTCGTATTCGCTCCTGCTGACCAGGATCTTTTCGTCCAGAGTATCCAGCTTTGCCTTCAGCTCGTCCAGACGTGTCACCCAGACTGAGATCTCAAGGCGCTTTCTCTCTTCGGCCAGCTTCAGGAATTTCTGCGCCTTCTCAGACTGCTTCCGCAGGGGCTCAACTCGTCCCTCCAGCTCGGAAAGAATGTCCGTCAGGCGGAGGAGGTTTTCCTGAGCGGCGGTGAGCTTTCGCTCGGCCTCCAGCTTCTTATAGCGAAATTTGGAAATTCCGGCTGCCTCCTCGAAAATATCTCTTCGCTCGCTGCTCTTGGCACCCACGATCTCGGCGATACGGCCCTGTCCGATGATAGAATAGCCGTCTCGGCCAAGGCCGGTGTCCATGAACAGCTCGTTGATGTCCTTCAGACGGCAGGCTTTTCCGTTGATCATGTACTCGCTCTCACCGCTGCGGTAGAGCTTTCTGGTAACGGCCACCTCGTCGTCCATGTCTGCGAGCGTTCTGTCGGTATTGTCGATATTCAGCGTAACTGCGGCAAAGCCCATGGGCTTTCTGGCAACAGTACCGGAAAAAATAACGTCCTCCATTTTGTTTCCACGGAGAGTCTTTGTGGACTGCTCGCCCAGCACCCAGCGCACTGAATCGCCGATGTTACTCTTTCCGCTGCCGTTGGGTCCGACTACTGCGGTCAGGCCCTTGTCGAAGGTCAGGCTGATCTTGTCCGGAAAGGACTTAAATCCCTGTATCTCCAATGATTTAAGGTACACTCGCTCACCTCCTCAGTTTGACTTTGTACTTGGGAAGACTGTCGTCCCCCACTATCTTAAGATCTATCCCCTGTTCCTTGAAATAGATCAAATTCGCCTTTTTGTGGCCGATTGCCTTGCTTATGCAGCTTGGTGCAGCGGCAATCGTCACGCAGCCCTCTGCCAGTCCCAGCTCCTCCTCGATCAGTTTTCGGTAGATGCTGGTCTCGCAAAGCTCACGGAAGGCCGGGTGGTAGAAGCCTCCCACCATGTCCTGCTCAACGAACTCACTGGCGTGAAGCCCGCACTTGATGACTCTGATGCCGTTTTCCTCGAAATTCCGCAAGAAATATGCAGCGGTCTCCACCACGTCATCGAAATCGAAACAAGAGTGCATACCACCTGCGCCGCCGAAGAGCTGGTACTCGCCGCTCTCATAAAGCTGAGCTAGCCTTGTGCCCTTCAGGATCACCACAGGGTAGATGCGGACGGTGTCCGGGCGGATCGCCATGATCTTCTCGAAGGTCAACATCTCATCATCACCTGTGCTCTGGTAGAGGCCGATCATCATTTGGAGGCCGAGCTCGAAGCCCTGCTGCCGAATGAGGCGGCTTGCCTCCTCCACGTCCTTTGCTGTGTGGCCACGGTCGTTTGCAAGGAGCACCTTGTCGCTCATGGACTGGGCGCCCAGCTCGATAGCGGTGACTCCGAAGCCTTTCAGGATCTCCAGCACCTCTTTGTCGATACAGTCAGGCCTTGTGGAGCATCGTATTCCCCGGAATTTTCCCTCCCCTACGAACTCTGAGGCTGCTTGAAGCAGCTCCGTCATGTAGTCTCTTGGGATAGCGGTGAAGCTGCCTCCGAAAAATGCGATCTCGGTATCAGCCGGAGACTTGACCTGAGAAAGAGCCTTCCGGCATATCTCCCTTACTTCTTCTCCATGAGGAAGGCTGACGGCTCCGCTAATCGTATTCTGGTCGCAGAAGCTGCACCTGTGCGGACAGCCGACGTGGGGCACGAAGATCGAGATGTTACTGTGCGGCATAGCCCATTAGCGCAAGAGCCTCCTTAGCGGCAAGCTGCTCGGCCTCCTTCTTGCTCCTGCCCTTGCCCTTGCCGATAACCTGTGAGTTGAGCCTTACCTCCACCACGAAACGCTTGTTGTGGTCGGGACCCTCCTCGCCGATGAGAACGTATTCCACCTTCTCCTCAGGGTTTTTCTGGACGATCTCCTGCAAAACTGTCTTGTAGTCGCTGTAGACCGGCTTCTTTCCGTGCTCGATGTCCTCGGGCATGAAGCGGAGGATGTGCTTTGAGGCAGGCTCCATTCCGCCGTCAAGGTAGATCGCAGCGATAACCGCCTCAAAAGCGTCCGCCAGGATCGAGGGGCGCTCTCTTCCGCCGGTGTTCTCCTCGCCCTTGCCAAGGCGGAGGAAGTCTCCCAAATGGATCTGCTGAGCAAACACATGAAGGGATTTTTCGCACACCAGTGAGGCTCTCAGCTTTGTGAGCTCGCCCTCTGCCACCTGGGTGAAATGCTTGTAAAGATAGTCAGAGACAACTATCGAAAGTACGCTGTCTCCCAGGAATTCCAGACGCTCATTGCTTCCGCCTGCGTTCTTTTTTTCGTTGGCGTAGGATGAATGTGACAGAGCCTGCTCCAGCAGAGACTTATCCTTGAAGGAATAGCCTATTATCTGTTCAAATCTATCTATGCTTTCCATAATTTTTACTCCTTGTGAGTTGCTGCGGCGTACTCCTCGATAACGCCTGCAACATTTACCTCGGCGCACTTTTTTGCCTGGCGGACAGCGTTGAAAAAGGCTGTTCCGTCAGAGCTGCCGTGTGCCTTGATGACGGGCTTTCGCACTCCCAAAAGCGCTGAGCCGCCTACTTCCTTGTAGTCCATTTGCTTCTTGAAGGCACGGATCTTTCCCAATGAAAAGACTGCGCCAAGCTTTCCGGCTCCTGAGAAGATCCATCTGAGCTTTCTTGCGAAAAAGCTGCCCATGCCCTCATAGAGCTTCAGCACGATGTTACCGGTAAAGCCGTCAGTGACGATCACCTGATACTGGCCGTTTGGGATATCACGGGCCTCGATATTTCCGCCGAAGTTAAGGCCTGACTGCTCCAGCAGCTTGTATGCCTCCAGCTCCAGCTCTCTGCCCTTAGTCTCCTCAGCGCCGATGTTGAGAAGTCCCACCTTCGGGTTTTTGATGCCAAGGACACGCTCCATATAGGCGCTTCCCATAATGGCGAACTGCACCAGCATCTCCGGGCGGCACTCAGTATTCGCACCTGCGTCCAGCAGCACGAAGCTGCCCTTGTCAGCAGGCATCACCGGTGAGGGTGCGATACGTTTGATCCCTTTGATACGCTTGACGATGAAGGTCGCTCCCATTACCAGAGCGCCGGTGCTCCCTGCGCTGACAAAGGCCTCGCCTCTGCCCTCAGCAAGCAGCTTCAGTCCCAGCGCCATAGAGGTATTGCTGCCGGACTTGATTATCTCCTTCGGCTCATCATGTATATCAAAAACATCATCCGTGTGCTCGATCTCAATGCCGGTGAGACTTATGCCGTTCTCCTCGGCACACTTTTTTATCTTGGGCTGGCTTCCAGTGAGGACGATCTCCACTCCCAGTTCCCGGACCGCTCTTTCGCAGCCACGAAGCACCTCCAGAGGAGCGTTGTCTCCTCCGAAGGCGTCAACTATGATCTTCATAAGCCGGCTCGCTCCATTTCCTTTGTAAGTGCATCTATCGCCCGTTTTGCGTAGGCGCCGTACTTTTCCTTTTTGTCACGGATCCGTGTTCCCAGCTCAGGCAGGATACCCATATTTGCGCCCATGGGCTGGAACTTCCCATCGTTGAATGGGTCGCTGATGTAGGCGCAAAGAGCTCCCAGCATAGACTCACGGGGCAGCTTCAGAGGCTCCTTCCCCAGCAGCTTTCTGGCGCAGGCAAGTCCTGCGATGATGCCGCTGGCTGCGGACTCCATGTAGCCCTCCACGCCGGTCATCTGGCCGGCAAAATATATCTCAGGGCGTTCCCTCATGGAGAAGTCTGAGTTCAGCAGGACAGGGCTGTTGATGAATGTGTTGCGGTGCATCACTCCGTAGCGGACGAACTCGGCATTCTCCAGACCCGGGATTATGGAGAAAACACGCTTCTGCTCGCCGAATTTAAGGTTGGTCTGGAAGCCCACAAGGTTGAAAAGTGTTGCCTCACGGTTTTCCCTTCTCAGCTGCACCACAGCATAGGGACGGCGGCCTGTGCGCTTGTCAGTGATGCCGACAGGCTTCATTGGGCCGAAGCGCATTGTGTCCTCGCCACGGGAGGCCAGCACCTCTATGGGCATACAGCCCTCATACACGCTGAATGGGTGGGTCTCAAAGTCCTTGAGCTGAACTCGCTCTGCACCGATAAGTGCCCTATAAAAGGCCAGGTATTCCTCCTTGTCCATGGGGCAGTTGATGTAATCCGCATCGCCTCTGTCATAACGGGAAGCGAAGAAGACCTTCTCCTGGTCAAGGCTCTCATAGGTGACGATAGGAGCTGCTGCGTCGTAGAAGCTCAGCCCCTCACCACAAAGCTCACGGATAGTATCAGCCATCCCGCCTGATGTCAGGGGGCCTGTTGCGATGATGCAGATCCCCTCAGGCAGAGAAGTCACCTCGCCGGGGATCACCTCGATAACGGGCTCGGCCTTGATCTTGGCAGTTACGCTGTCTGAGAACTTCTCCCTGTCAACAGCCAGCGCTCCCCCTGCTTCAACGGAATTTTCCTTTGCACAGGGAACTGTCAGGCTGCCAAGGAGCTCCATTTCAGCCTTCAAAAGACCGGCAGCTGACTCGATACGGGCTGCCTTCAGGGAATTTGAGCACACCAGCTCCGCAAAGCCGCTGTACTTGTGAGCAGGAGTGTACTTCTCAGGCTTCATCTCGTAAAGCCGCACAGCTATGCCGTTTTTGGCAAGGCTCCATGCAGCCTCACAGCCGGCAAGTCCGGCGCCGATAACGTTTACGGTGACGCTCATTTCTTCAGCTCTCTTTCATAGCCGCAGCCCTCTCCCTCACAGACAAGGCGTCCGTTCTTGCCGCCCTTGGTAAAAAGGCTTCGGCCGCACTGGGGGCACTTCTCTGCTGTAGGCACGTTCCAGGTCATGAAATTGCACTCCGGATAGCCCTCACAGCCGTAGAAGCTCCTGCCACGCTTGGATTTTTTCAGCAGCATTTTCTTGCCGCAGCGAGGACAGGTGCCGTCGGTCTCGGTAACGATCTTCTTGGTGTTGCCGCACTCCGGGAAGCCCGGGCAGGCAAGGAATTTGCCGTATCTTCCGTACTTGATGACCATGTTTCTGCCGCAGAGCTCGCAGATCACGTCGGTCTCCTCATCGGGAACCTTCACACGCTTGCCCTCCATAGCCTCCTCGGCCTTGCCAAGAGTTGCGGAGAAATCATCGTAGAACTCATGAAGTGTGCTGACCCAATCCTTTGAGCCGTGCTCCACCTCGTCCAGGTCGTTCTCCATTTCTGCGGTGAACTTGGCGTCAACGATCTTCTTGAAGTGCTCCTTCAGAAGCTCGGTGATCGCCTCGCCCAGATTGGTTGGCTTTAGCTGCTTGCCCTCATGCTCAACGTACTGACGGGCAGTTATAGTTGTGATAGTAGGCGCATAGGTGGAAGGACGGCCGATGCCGTTTTCCTCCAGAGCCTTGATCAGTGAGGCCTCAGTATATCTCGGAGGCGGCTGGGTGAAGTGCTGGTTGCCAGCAATAGACTTCAGCTTCAGCTTGTCGTCCTTGCTCAGCTCGGGAAGCATCTTCTTGTTCTCGTCGCCGCCGTCGGTGGACTCCACATAGAGCACGGTAAATCCGTCGAATTTCACGGAATAGCCTGAGGCTCTGAATGTGCAGCCGCTGGCCTCGATGTCAGCGGAAACTGTGTCCAGGAGGGCGTTTGCCATCTGGCTTGCGATAAAGCGCTCCCAGATCAGCTTGTAGAGCTTGAACTGGTCGCTGGAAAGGCTGGACTTTACTCTCGCCGGAGTAAGGTCGGGAGTTGAGGGACGGATAGCCTCATGAGCGTCCTGAGCGTTGCTCTTGGTCTTGAAGGTACGGGGCTTGTCGGGCAGGTAATCCTGGCCGTAAACAGTGCCGATGTACTGAGCAGCAGCAGCCTTTGCCTCGTCTGAGATACGCAGGCTGTCAGTTCTCATGTAGGTGATAAGTCCAACTGCGCCTACGCCCTCGATGTCAACACCTTCGTAAAGCTCCTGAGCGGCCTTCATGGTGCGCTTTGCACTGAAGCCCAGCTTTCGGGAGGCCTCCTGCTGGAGAGTTGAGGTGATGAAGGGCGGTGCCGGCTGTTTCTTGGTTATACGCTTCTTCACTGAGGTGACCACATACTCGGCTCCCTCAAGTCTTGCCAGGAGACCGTTTGCCTCGGCCTCATTGGGGATCTCCAGCTTGTTTCCGTCAACTGCAACAAGTGCTGCGTCGAAGACCTTTCTGGAGCCCGGCGCTGTGAATTTTGCGTCGATAGACCAGTATTCCTTGGGAACGAACTTGCGGATCTCGTTCTCCCTGTCAACTACAAGGCGAACTGCTACAGACTGCACTCTTCCGGCAGAAAGGCCACGCTTGACCTTCTTCCACAGGAAGGGGCTCAGCTTATAGCCCACCAGACGGTCAAGGATACGTCTTGCCTGCTGAGCGTTCACCAGATCCACGTCGATCTTGTGGGGGTCGCTCATTCCGGCCTGAACGCCGGTCTTGGTGATCTCATTGAATGCAACACGGTTGTTCTCGTTCATATCCAGCTTCAGCATCTGGGCGATGTGCCAGGATATGGCTTCTCCCTCACGATCAGGGTCGGTTGCGAGGTAGACTTTTCCGCACTTTTTTGCGTGCTTTTTCAGTTCCTTGATAACGTCCTCCTTGCCCTTCATGTCGGTGTACTGAGGAGCGAAATCGTTCTCGGTATCCACTCCCAGCTTGGACTTGGGCAGGTCACGGACGTGGCCCATAGAGGCGATGACCTCATAGCCGCTTCCCAGATATTTCTGGATAGTTTTTGCCTTTGCAGGCGACTCTACTATAACTAGATCTGACATTTTTTATCTCCTTTTCTGTCAGTTGATCTCAAATACTTTACCGGGGAGAGACCGGATCTCTCCAAGGATCTCCAGCTCGGTGAGCTCCACCATGAGCTGTCCGGGATCCATTTCAAGGCGCTCAGCCAGAATATCGGCGTGAAGAGCGCCAACTCTCAGGGCATCGATTATGCTCTTCTGAGGATCGGTGAGGCTGTCATAGCTCTCCTTTACAGCAGCCGGATCTTTTGGGGCCGGCTTGGGAGTGCTTTCAAAGGCAGGCTCTTCCTGCGGTGACTTTTTGACTCTGCGGCCGGGCTTTGATGACTTTTCCACAAGCTCCTCGATAAGGGTGGGAGCCTTGCGCTTTATGGGAGTTCCCACGTTGAATGAGCTTATGCCACGGTAGACCTCCTGCCGGATCTCAGCGTCGCTGACTCCGCCTAAACGGAAGACGTCCGCCACGTCCGCCCACCCGAAAAGGGGCTGGGCGCCCTCTCTCAGCAGCATGATGTTGCCGGAATAGCGTTCATCGGTAATATCTGCCGGCGGCAGCACGAAGACCTCTCTTCCCTGAGCGGCGGAAAGGGCTGCTGTGATCAGCGAGCCGCTCTTGTGGGATGCCTCGAACACCACCGCTGCTCTGCCAAGCGCCGCTAGGATCCTGTTGCGCTTGGGGAAATTCTGAGAATGGGGCGGCGTTCCCGGAGGATACTCCGAGACAAAGACTCCGCCGTTTTCCAGCACGGCGCTTCGGTATCGGAAGTTGTCCTTGGGGTAGTCCACGTCAACTCCGCAGCCCATGACAGCAGCAGTAGGTCTGCCGGCCTCCACCGCTCCCAAATGAGAGGCGATGTCGATGCCCAGGGCAAATCCGCTGACTATCACGATGCCGCTCCTGGCAAGCTCTCCGCAGATCCTTCCGGCACTTCGGAGGCTGTACTCAGAGGCTCTTCTTGCACCTACGCTGGTGACTGTCCTTGTTCCGCAAAGACAGCTTATGTCTCCCTTATAATAGAGAACTGCCGGCGGATCCATTATATGACGCAGCTGAGCCGGATATTCCGGAGCGCTGTAGCACACGGTGTAAACTCCCTTGGCAGCGCAGGCGTCGATCACCTTCTCTGCGGTAGAGAGCTGTATATTGGCGATATTTTGTCGTTCCTGCTGGCTGAGGCTTAGCTGGCAGTCCTCATCCTTCAAGGTGAAGTATGCGTCGCTGGCGGTGTCGCACAGGCACATTACCTCCCAGATCCGGCGGCTGCCGATCCCAAATACCATGGTCAGCCAGAGCCAGTATTTCGTTTCGTTCATAGATATCACTCCCCAATGATCCTATAACTTATTTTTTCAGCTCCCACATGAGGATCCCTGCGGCCATTGCGGCGTTAAGGGAATTGATAGTTCCGCTCATGGGGATAGTAACTCTTCTGTCGCAGCGCTGAGAGATCTCCCTCGGGAGACCATTGCCCTCGTTGCCGATGAAGACCGCCTCAGTTCCCTCAAAGGAACACTCCGTCACCGGCAGCGCATCTGTGTCGATGACTGCGGCAGAGCTCCTTGCTCCGCCCTCACTGAGAAGGGCAAACAGCTTTTCCGGGTCGTTCTCGATCATGGTCTTGACTCTGAAGATCGAGCCCATTGTCGAACGCACCACCTTTGGGCTGTACAGCTCGCAGCTTCCCGAAAGGATAGCTCCGTCCAGACCAAGAGCATCGGCTGTGCGGATGATCATGCCAACGTTGCCGGGGTCCTGAAGTCCGAAGAGGACGATATATCTTCCTCCGGGGACTATCTCCATGCGCCTTTTCTGCGGTATGGGACAGATCGCAAAAACTCCCTGTGTGGTGTCAGTGGAGGCAATGCGGTTTCCAAGCTCATTTGAGATAACGATAGTTCTCGCTTCGCTCAAATCGGCCTGAAAAAGCTCGCTGCCATAGCGCTCAAACGCCTGCTTGGTAAGGATCAGGTGAGAGATACCGCTCTGCTCTCTGAGGGCGTCCTCCACGATACGCAGGCCTTCCAACACGAATAAGCCGTATTGGAGCCTCTCTTTTTTGGAAGATGAGAGCTTCTGATACAGCTTGATAACAGGATTATCTTTTGATGTTATGATGTTTTCCAATAATACGGACACCTCCGTTAATCAGCAGGTAAGCCGCCGGTGAGCCCGGCGTGCTTATCTACAAGACAACACGCTCTTTATAAAAGGAGCGTGTTGTCATAGTCTGATCAAAGAGCGGCCTTAGCCTTGTCAGCGATAGCGCTGAAGCCTGCTGCGTCTGTGATCGCAATTTCAGAGAGCATCTTTCTGTTGAGAGTGATGCCAGCCTTCTTGCAGCCGTTCATGAATGTTGAGTAGTTCATGCCGTTCATCTTTGCTGCGGCAGAGATACGAGTGATCCAGAGCTGTCTGAACTGTCTCTTCTTCTGCTTTCTTCCGATGTAAGCGTAGTTGCCTGACTTCATTACGGCCTGCTTAGCCATCTTGAAGTGCTTGCTCTTTGCGCCCCAGTAGCCCTTTGCGAGCTTGAGAGTCTTATTTCTTCTCTTGCGAGTCATCATTGCACCCTTGATACGTGCCATAGTCTTTTACCTCCAAAAATATATTACGTTATACACTTATCCTACTCTGCAAGATCAGAGATAAGGAACGAGCTTCTTGATAGTAGGAGCGTTTGCGCTGCCTGCAACACCAGCAACACGAGCAATTCTCTTACGCTTTGTGTCCTTCTGGGTAAGTCTGTGTCTCTTGTTGGTCTTCTGGTACTTTACCTTGCCGCTGCCTGTGATCTTGAAGCGCTTCTTAGCACCTGAATGAGTTTTAACCTTTACCTTTGCCATTGTATGATCCTCCTTAGTCAAGAACCTTAGTTCTTACTTATTTGTTTTAGGATTGACGAACATAACTATGCTGCGTCCTTCCATCTTAGCCGGTTTGTCAACAGTACCTGCAGCTGAAACAGCTTCCTTGAAACGATCCAGAAGCTCACTTCCCAGCTCGGGATGTGCGATAGCTCTCTTGCGGAATCTTACTGAGACCTTGAGCTTATCCCCGCCCTGCAGGAATTTAACGGCCTGATTGACCTTTGTTTCAAAATCGTGGGTATCTATTGTGGAGAACATTCTGATCTCCTTGATGGATACGACCTTCTGATTTTTTCTTGCTTCCTTCTCACGCTTAGCCTGCTCAAAGCAATACTTTCCGTAGTCCATGATACGGCATACGGGCGGTGTGGCGTTCGGCGCGATCTTGACCAGATCCAGATCCTTATCGTAGGCGATCTTCTGAGCATCCTTTGCGGAGATAACGCCCAGCTTTGTGCCGTCTGCGTCGATCACCAGGACCTCTTTGTCTCTGATCTCTTCATTGATCTGCAGTTCCTGTTTGCTAATTTCAAGCACCTCCAGCTAAAATTTATTTAATAAACAAAAAAGAGCGCAGACAGACCCGCACTCAACAATACACGCACTCCCCAAAAAGAGCTTGCGCAATATTGACCGTTTAAGCTGTGCCTGACGGTGAGAACGGAGTTCTGCTTTGTTTACTCAAATATTATACCCTAGACTTGGCGCAAAGTCAAGAGAAAAGATGATTTTCGGCATTTTGCACGATCAAAGGCCTGTCTCCCCTGCGGATATGGGACGTTTTGTCCTCTTTAAGCCCGGAGATCAGGTCGCATACCGCCAGTCTCACCTCGTATTTCTCCGGTTTGTTGAGAATGTCCTGCTCCTCCTCAGTAAAGTGCAGCTCCTCCTGAGACTTGTCCTCAGTCACCTGGGAGCTTTGGGGTATGCACAGCGGCGGATACATGACGCACCACCAGTTATGCCCACGGGCGGCGCCGATCTCCACACGGAGAGTCCGGTAGTCCCCGGCCGGCATGGTGATATCACCGTATGTGCGCTCGGTGAAGTGCATATCCGTCAGGTATGCCGTAACCGGCGCCTGAGAGCCCTTTTCCCGGAGAGTCTCCTCGGCTATCCGCTGGATCCTGCCAAGCTCTGTCTCAGCGATAGTCTCGGCCTCCTGCAAGTCCTCTGCCTGGCGGAAAATGCCGCTTTCCAGGAGAGCGTCCCGGACGGCCAGCTTCCTGGCCTGATCCTCGGCGCTGTCGGACTCCGCCAAAATGTGCAGGCGCAGCACCTTGCTCCGGATATGGGCAAGCTCTCGCCCTGTCTTTAAAGTGGAGCCTGCTCCGGCTATGACCAGCGTCAGTATCAGGGCTCCTGCAATAAGTCTGCTAAAATTTCTGTTCATAAGATCACCTCAGCAGAAGCATTGGCAGAAACTCCCTGCTATATTCATCATAGCATAAATTTTCCCGGAGCGCAACCGTTTTCCGACATTTTTCTCCCGGAGATGAGGTTATAATTGTAAAAAAGGAGCTGAAACTATGAAAAAACTTTTTACCGCTGTCCTGGCAGCAGCTGCCCTGCTGAGCACTCTGCCAAAGATCACCGCCAAAGCCCAGGAGCCGGCCTACATCTATACGATAATCGGCAGCGAAGCCACTGTTATCGGCTTTTCCGGGGAGCCCTCCTACATACAGATTCCTGAGACTCTTGAGGGCTGTCTTGTTACGGAGATTCGTGACAACGCCTTCTGTGAGTGCTCTTCGCTAAAGCAGATAAGCCTCCCAGACACTCTCACAAAGATCGGCCACCACTGCTTCTACGCCTGCACTTCCCTGGAAAGCGTGGTGATCCCCGACAACGTCACACAGATCGGCGACGGCTGCTTCTGCGGCTGTACCTCCCTGACCGCTGTCAGTCTCCCGGATAGTCTCAGCAGCCTGCCCCACTCTTGTTTTCGGGCCTGTACTGCTCTTCGGGAGATCACTCTGCCGGCGGAGGCTCTTGCCGTGGAAGATTACTGCTTTTCAGCCTGCACCTCTCTTTCTAAGGTCAACACCGGAGACAGGCTCCGCAGTTTGGGAGACTGCTCCTTTTATATGTGCAGCTCGCTGGAAAGCCTTTACATACCGCCCTCCGCCGAAGATATCGGCAGCTTCGCAGTGGGATACGTCCCCACCGAAAAGGGCTCTCAGACCATGGAGGGCTTCACTGTTCTGGGGGAGAAGGGCTCCCCTGCTGAGGATTACGCAAGGGAGAATGACCTGGTCTTCGTGAAGGCCTCAGGAGCTGTTCAGGCCATGGCAGCGGCTCAGCTGAGCCGGAAAGAAGTTCCCTATTTCTACTGGTTTGCGGCCGTTTGGGGAGCTTTTGCGGCGGTTTTGGCTCTCCTTTTATTGCGATTTATCCACCAAAGGAGCAAATAATGCTATTTCGCAGTTTTTTCCAAAAAATCTATTGACTTTTTTGGGAGTTTTGTGCTATGATTATGTTGTCAAATTTACGTCAAGTTGATTTCCGCTGTATTATTACGGAAGTCAATGAGGCCGCCCTCAGTGTTCCCTTCTGCGCTGCGTGCCGCCTCGGACATTTACAAATGGAGGGTAAAACATGATCAATCTCAAAAAAGTGGCCGCAGGCATCATGTGCGCTGCGCTCACGCTCACCTCTGCGCCTTCCGTGCCGCTGAAAACCGGCGCTGCTGACGCAACTATCGAGAACTCGGGGCTGGACATCGACTACGCCCGTGCCTTGCAGTACTCGATCTACTTCTACGACGCTAATATGTGCGGTACTGAAGTAGGCGAAAACACACGCTTCAAGTGGCGTGACGACTGCCATACTTACGACGCTCATGTACCCATGCAGCCTATGAAGGAAACTATTACTCATGAGGACGGAAGCACCAAGGAGTTACTCAGAAGCGGCACAAATCTCTCCCAGGAGTTCATGGACAAGTACAAGGACGTTCTCGACCCCGACGGCGACGGCACTATCGACGTTGCGGGCGGTATGCATGACGCCGGCGACCATGTTATGTTCGGTATGCCCGAGAACTACGCTGCTGCAACTCTCGGCTGGGGCTATTATGAGTACGGCGACGTTTACAAGAAGCTGGGTCAGGACGATCACATCGAGACTATCCTGCGCTATTTCAACGACTACCTGATGAAGTGTACCTTCCGTGACAAGGACGGCACTGTTATCGCTCACTGCTATCAGGTGGGCGAGGGCGGTATCGACCACTCCTCATGGCAGGCTCCTGAGGTCGACACCATGGTGCGCCCCGCTTACTTCCTCACAGCCGAAAAGCCTCAGACAGACTACGTTGTTTCTGCCTGCGCTTCTCTGGCTATCAACTACCTCAACTTCAAGACCTCTGACCCTGAGTACGCTGAAAAGTCTCTTGACTACGCTCAGGCTCTGTGGGATTTCGCAAACGATAACGCCAAGGAGCTCTCCGATAACGGCGACGGCCCTGGTCGTTTCTATCAGTCCGGTAAATGGGAGGACGACTGGTGCTGGGCTGCTGCTTGGATGTACCTTGCAACAGGCGATGCTTCAGTTTTTGACTACGCTTACAGCATCTTCGACTACTACGCTCCCTCCGGCTGGGTATACTGCTGGAACGACGTTTGGAGCGGCGCTGCTCTCCTCTGGGCTATTATCAACCAGGAGCACCCCGAGCTTGATATGGTAAACAAGATCAGAGATGCCCAGGGCAAGAATCAGTACGTTTTCGATGATTTCTGGGACAACGACTGTCTCGGCAAGTGCCTGAATACTTGGAAGCAGAAAGAGACCAAGCAGGGTCTGTACTTCCTGGACGTTTGGGGAAGCTGCCGTTACGCTTCCGCAGCAGGCCTCATCGCTGCTCTTTACGACAAGTACCACAACGACGGCCAGCCCTCTGAGTGGAGCGAATTCGCTAAGCGCCAGATGGACTACATCCTGGGCGACAACGACATCACCTTCAAGGAAGACGCTGAAATGACCGTCCTTGCCGGCAGAAACGGTACTCACGGTCCAAGATCATTCCTGTGCGGTTATGACGCTGAGACTACTGTTATGAATCCCCACCACCGTGCAGCCTCCGGTCTGACTATGGCTGAGGATCCCCGTGAGCAGAAGCACGTTCTCTGGGGCGCTCTGGCAGGCGGTCCTGACGCAAACGACGCTCACAGCGACAGCACTAACGACTGGCGTGAGAACGAGGTAACTATCGACTACAACGCTGCTGTTGTCGGTCTGGCTGCTGCTATGTACGAGACATACGGCACTGACGATATGGCCATTACAGAGAACTTCCCTCCCGAGGACAAGATGCTGATCTCTGGCGGCGATGACGATACTCCCTCTTCTGGTTACTGGGTAGAGGCTCTCGGTATCAACGATCCCAGCAATGACGGATCAGGCGCCGTTGAAGTCTCGATGAAAGTCTACTCTGGCGAGCCCAAGCCCTCAAGCGACATCACTGTAAGATACTACATCGACGCTTCCGAGTGTAAGGATCCCAGTGTTATCAAGGGAACTAAGCTCTACGATCAGGCTGAGATGGAGCTCAAGGACGTTACCTGCAATGTAACTAACCCGATCAAGTGGGACAAAATGGACAATGTATACTACGTCGAGGTCTCATGGGACGGCTGCACATTTGCAAATTCCGGCAAAAAATGCCAGTTCTCCGTAGGATTCTACGGCACAGGCTATAACGAGAACAACGCGCATTACGTTTATCAGTGGGATCCGTCAAACGACTGGAGCTTTGAGACACTGAAACTGGGCAAAAAAGACGACTTCTTCGCTGTTACCGATCCTCCGGAGGTGCTCAACGAGCGTATCTGCGTTTACCTTGACGGCGAGCTGGTGGGCGGTATCGAGCCCGACGGCACAAAGCCTGCTGAGAAGACCGAGGATACTACTAATGAGCCCACAACTAAGGCTCCCACAACAAGCGGCAAGGACGCTGATTGGGGCGACGCTAACGTGGACGGAAAGGTAGACCTGAACGATGCTGTTGCTATCCTTCAGTATGCTGCTCTTCCCAAAAAATACGCTCTGGATGAGCAGGGCGCTCTCAACGCTGACGTTATCGACAACGGCACGAGCGGCGTTACAGGTATCGATGCACTGGCTATCCAGATGTTCGATGCTAAGCTCTTCACAGCTGACAAGTGGCCTATGACAAAGGCTCAGATGGAGGCTATCAAAAAGTAAAACTGAGGGAGACTCGAAAAGAGTCTCCCCTTTTTTGCGTTTCTGTTATGTTACAATAGATCATAGACAGTCAAAATAGAAAAACAACTCTCAATATGATATAATGTTAAGTACCACCAAAACAAATATCAAGAAAAGAGAGTTGTTCCATGAATAGTATAGCA